>Ga0209639_1000191_pt1 | contig 97134 bp, 56 predicted proteins | sample EPASupsiteHSE605_FD_187268 | JGI IMG/M metagenome (GOLD analysis project Ga0209639, IMG submission 187268) | Bioremediated contaminated groundwater from EPA Superfund site, New Mexico - Sample HSE6-05 (SPAdes) (version 2) | ecosystem: Environmental > Aquatic > Deep subsurface > Groundwater >...
AATGGTCGTATTTCCGTTCCAGCATTGAACAATTCCAATGTTGAGTTCATTGCACAAGCCGTTGTCAATGTCTTTGCTCGTCGCCCATGAGTAAACAATAGTTAGTGCTACTTTTGCTCAATGTTTTTCCCAAAGAAAATCTATTAAATCATATTGTATTAACTAAAATTTATTAAGGATAACTCTACAATTATCAACAAATTCTCTAACAGCAACCACTCTTTTTGGGATTAATAGATGGATTTTCAAGAGAAACCCTATTCTTATCTAGAGGAACAGGTGTAGACTTGCTTAATAGCTGCTTCGCAATTTCCTCAAATAAAACATCAACATTTTCACCAGATTTTGCACTCACACACATAGAAGTCAAACTGTGAGTCCTTTTGACTGTTTCAATATCAGTATCTGTTATTTGCTTTTCACTTGCTGAAATATCAGATTTTGTTATCGCCAAAAATGGTATAAACGTATTCTCAGCAATTACATTGGTTATTGTGTTCCACCAAACTTCATTGACATTGGCCAAACTATCAGTTGAATCGTATGATGCTGCAAAAATCACAGCATTAGATTCTCTTATCGTAAACTGTTGAATACCACCATAATCCTCAACACCTGCAGTATCATAAATTTTCAAAAGTACATCATGGCCAAATATTTTTAAATTCTTAGAATAAAGACTTTCCCCAATCGTTGGGAATGGCCTATCAATAAATTCACCCTTAACATACCGCGTAACAAGCGAAGTTTTACCAGCATTCGAATCCCCCATAATAATAACCTTAAACTTGAATTGGTTTGAGCTCATTCTAAAATTAGCCTTAAGGGCAAATTACTCTATTTATCTTTTTTATTCTTAAAGGCTTTTCTCATTTTCAAATACTTCTTGATGAGTGTGTTTTGCTCATCCATCTTCTTTGCTTTCATTCCTTCAAATGATGGTTTCTTCTCTTCTTTTGGAGCAGATTTGTCTGATGGTTTCTTATCCTTTGACTTCTTTTCAACTGGTTTTTTGGAGTTTTGTTTCTTTTCAAGCTTTTTTTGTTTCATTTTTTCTGCTTTAGCTGGTGTGGATTTCATTACTGTCATTGGCCTATCTTGAAGAAGAGCGCCGTTGAATTTAATCGCCATTTCCATGGCTCTGTCATCTTTATATGTAATAAATGCAACATTTCTGGATTTTCCATTTGTTTTATCCTTAGGTATATGTATGTTTTCAATATCACCACATGCTGAGAAAACGCTTCGAAGCTCCTCTTCAGTTATTGATGATTTGAGAGATCCAATAAATATTGTTCTTTGGTTGACTTCATGAGATGGCTTCTTTTTCGTTCCAGGGGGCTGAGCTATATCAGTTTTCAAAGTGTGTTCTTTAAAAACAGAATCCTTTAAACCTTTAATTGCTGCATGGCACTCTTCCATTTTTTCCATAACAACATAAGCAAAACATGAAGCATTAGCATCATACTTGCCTTTAATTGCAGCAATTTTTTTATTAGTCTTTATATCATCGCCAAATGTGAGTCCTCGAATACGAACTTTCTCAACCTTTCCAAATGGTTTCACTAATTTCTTAATCTCATCTTTTTTAACAGAGCTTGGAAGATTTCCAAGGAAAAATGTTCGAGTTAATCTCTCCGCTTCCTGTTCAGGAGTCAAGCGAAAATCAATTTTTTCTTTCGACTTTTTATCTTTCCCAGATTCTGCATCGGTAAATTCAACCCTCTCTTCACCAAGAATTCTTTTAGCTAAAGTAGAGGGAGTATCATCTGCAAACAAGGCCATTAAATCAGAGTTGTCTGCCATGCTCTCTTTTTTTAAAAAACCAAACACAGTCAGTCAAATTTAGTTTACTAATCGTCTCCAATATTTTAAACGTACATAAATGAAGTCAGGGATTGATCAAAGAACTCGAACAAAATTCATATATATTGCTATTAATGAAAAGATGGAGGACATTAAGAAAGTTAATATCCCCATTTTCTTCGAAGATTTGGAGAAAGAAGTATTATCATTTTGTAAGAAGCCTGATAGGAGAGTTGTGATTAAGAGCCAAAACGGAGTTATTATAAAAAATATCGATGAAATAATTCCAGGAGAAACGTATCAAGCTATTTTCAAAGAAAAACTCAGAGTTGAAGTACCAAAGGCAAATTTGCCAGAATTTGACCCATCAAACCCTTTATTATATGTTGACATACCTATCATAGAGTCATTTGAACCTGCTGAAAGTCCGAATTTAGTTTCAATAAATTTTGAAAAAGGTAGGAGGATTAAGAAGAATCATTCTATTGTTGATTCACGATTATTGTCAGTTCCTTCTGCTTATAATAGCTTTTCACAACATCAGGCTAGTGATTCGATTAGCCTCATTGATGGAGGATCAGGATCATACAAATTTTTTGATCCAAAGAAGTTTGTAATAATTGGGGATGATGGGAGCCACCAAATGAAACTTGATGGATCAAATATACCAAGCAACCCATTTAAATTACCAGAAAGTGATGAAAGTGTCCAAAAAGGAATTCAATTGAAAAGATTATCAGACTTAACAGATGCAATTAAATTTGTTACTGGAGTCAATAGTTTGGATGATGTGGTTTTGGAATCCATCAAAACAATTAAGAAAGAAACAGAAAGCTTTATAGTTTCCTCGATCTCTAATGAAGAACAAATTAAGAACTATTGGAGGAATAACACAATTGAATATATCAATGAGTTCTTTGAGAATGTTCCACATAATATTTATTTTGAAAAACAGGTGAAAAGAAAATTGCTCAATCATGTGCATAAACACAGAATGATAAGCGGAACAAATTCACTATTTAGTATAAAAAGTATTGTGTATGGGCCTCCACATTCAGGAAAATCTTATATTCTACAGCTATTATCCATTGAATTAATTAATGAGCTTTATTGCACCGAAAATTGGAAGAAACAAGTTATAGTACCTCTAAATATCGAAAAATGGACACAATCTTTTTTAAATATATATAGTATCTATCTTAACATCATTAATTGCGTATTTTCTGCTCTTATCAGTCAAAAAGTTGGTTTTAGAGAATTGATTAATTGCATATGGAATTATTACATGAGTATTCTTGAAAAAGAGAATAAACTCTCAATTCCAAAAGAGTTTAAAAATCATAACAGATTTGCTGATGAGATCATTAGGATTGGAGAATCAATAAAAATATGGCTAAATAATGAGCTATCATTAGAAAGCACAATTAACCAACTTCTTACACTCCCTAATCAAATCATAAGATGCTTTGGGTATTCAAATGTGATATTTGTCATTGATAATATTGATTTCATTGATATAGAGTTACATCCTAATGATAACCAATCAAATACTATACTATTCTCAGAGCATTTTAAGTATTTTCTTCATCACACAAATTTCATTCTTACATCGAGAGATTCTTATAGGCTTTTAAACTTGTCTAATAGTGCTGATCAATATGGTTTAGATTTGATGAGTCAAACAGATTTCTTTTATACATATGGAATAATTAATGATAAAGTTTCTGATCAAGAATTCATTTTTTCTTTGTATAATGATGATAATCATTATACTTTAAATGAATCCATGTTTGGTGGGGTACCATTATTTTTACAAATTTGGCAAGACTTTTTGGATGTAATGAATGAGTATCAACGAACATCGGAATCAAACCAATCGAGAAAAGAAGAACTATTGCTATATGGCATTTCCTTACTTGAACCAGCCATTCAACAAGTATTTGATGGATTTCTGGACACAAGGATAGAATCGATTTCATTTGTACATTATTAATAAAAAATGTTTATTTATAAAAGTTAAAACATACATACTATAAGTCAATAATTTCTTCTTCAATAATCATTCCTTCATTAATTGAAAGCATATTTGCTATCGCTGAATACTTTTCTTTCCATTCAAAATAACAATTAATCTTAAATTCATTACCTTCTAAAGTATCATGAATGAAATGCTCTGGATTTGGAACTGAATCTAACAGTTTCCCAATAAATGTTTGAACGCTCATCATAATGTATTCATCTATCCCATAGTTCCGAATAATATGAGAAGGTTTAGAAAACATGATTATGAGTTTATGACACATCTCAATCAATGATTCGTTTGAAAGAAACTTATAAAAAGCTGGCAGAAAAACCAAAATTGGACTAAAAGATTGATAGTCTTTGGATAAAGGAAGAATAGATAAAAAATATGGCAACGTTTCTTCAAAAGGAAAAGAATCGCCAATAAATGACGAGGCCATTTCAGTAATAACTGACATTAATACTTCTCGGAATAGTTTTTGGTATTCCGTTTCACAAGCTTCGATTTTGGCTCTTTCAAAAAGGAGATCAAATAACTCTTGCTTGTATGGATTTACCACAATAAATATTTTATCAATTTGAGAATTTTTACAAATCTGACTCAAAATTCTCAAAGCAATTATAGCTTCAGGAATTGGTTCATTAATAATCATTTGCTTAATATGATAAAAAAGAAGATCAGATAAATTTGACGAAACAAAAATCGGGGTCCGAGAAAAAATTGTACCCAAAAACTTTAGTGGGAAAATAATACTATTAGATTTATCTTTTGTTAAAGATTCTTCCAAAAATGGAATTATTTTTTGATTAATTTCTTGCATAATATCATCTTTTGTTTTTTCAGCAATTGTAATAAATAATTCCAAAAGAGAATTAAAAATTTCATCAATCCTAATATCATCATAACTAAAAGAAATGGAAGAATGAACAAGAAGTTTCCCCAAGAAATGTAATATATCCCCTTCACGATCTGCTAAAGTGTCAATGCCGCAACGGTAAACATATTCTTGAATAGTATAAATTGTCAAAGAAACAAGAGAGTCATCATAATTGGAAAAATCAAACAAAATCTCAATGAGAGTATTCATAATTTGAAGCAGTGACTTACTAATTTCGGTAACAGAAACTGACACTTGAGATAATGGGGCTGCCAACAATTTTAATGAAGGCATAATCTGGTTAAATGCTTTTCTTTCAGTAAAGCTTATAATCAATTCTAGAATTAATATCAAAGTATCATTTAACTCAGAGGAGAATACAGGTATTGATGTATCTTTATTGTTCAAGATTATACTACACATTGTAGAGAGAGATTCACTACAAATTGAAATCTCATTTGGGGACAAATCTACTTTTCTAATATTGTATACAATACTTAGAAATCTTGAGAAGAATTTTTCTGACCATTGAGAGGTTTTTTGTTGCACAAATGGTATCAAAGTACATGTACAAATGATACCTTCTTCCACAAGATCAAAATCATCGGTTTCTGTTATTGCTGAATATAAAAGAGGCATAAAAATATCATGGCCTTCTGTTATTAAATCACTAATTGTTTGTAGTAAAGATGTTAGAACTCTGAAGAGCAATTTCCCTTGAGCAATATTGTTCTCGATTAATGAAATAATTGTTTGAAAAATCTCAACTGCATGATTGTATATAATTTCATTTGATCTAGCGATAACCAATGTCAAAGAGTCAATGATATATCTTGGGCATTTACTAGGATCAGTAATCAACATATCAAATGCAAATGGTAAAAAATATTCGAAAACTGAATCGGAATCTGAGCAGCAAGATAAAAAATGATATATCAACTTATAAGAAAACTCTTTTGAAGGAAATTGATCGATTGATGTAATGCAAAATTTAACTATATTCAACAAATCATTTGATATCAATTCAGAAAAAAGCTTAACTGTATGTATTAATGCCGTTCCTGCAACAAATCCTATTTGGGATACTTCATGGATTAGGCTATTTGTAAAAAGCGCAAATGCATCATTATACACAGTTTCAAAAGAATACACACCTTTGGCCATCGAAAGAGAAAGAATATATATAGCAGTACAGAAACTTTCCACTGTTTCTTCAGACATTAATGCATTAAATCTATTCATTGCAAGCTGGAAAAAGGCATCAGAAGGTATTCTTATTGCTAATTCATTGATTATTAATGAAAAATCAGAATCAACAACACTAAATGTATTTTCATCAAAAGAAACCATAAATCGATAAACAACTTCGATTTCGAGGTCAAAAAGGCTAGTTATTAGATCTGGAGAACTGAAGTACTGAATAGCTTCATCAAGAATCACACCAAACAAATAATGCAGGCAATACAAAAATTCCATATCCTTTGTAATCGATTTGAGAGAAGATACAATAAACTCGTAGCAGTATTTGGGAGGAAAAATGAAAAAAAAGTTAGACTTACAGATAATGGGCAATAGTTGATATAACTCTTTCTCCTGATTTGTTATGACTTGCTTAATCCTTGGTATAATTAAATCGACATAGATACTGTAGTTATGGGAATGTAATAGTCTGGATTTTTCCATATCAACCACTAAGTGAACAGCTTCGATAAAACAAGAAAGTGGAGCAGAATTTAAACCTTCAATTAGTATTTCCTTGATTTTTTGTTCATGTGTTACAATTTGTTGAGGAAAATAAACTAAAATAGCATTTCTAATAATTTGAATAGCAAGTTCAATGTTAATAGAATAAAAAAATATTATTTCAACCAATCTGGGCCATTCATTTCCGCTCAACTTGACTAATTCAACAATAAGATATAAAACCAAATTAATAATCTCTTGATCATTCAGAGATTCTAGAAATGACAATATCCATTCCTTGCATAATTCAAGAAATGAATAATTAATTTCTTCTTTCACACCTTTTAATATATTTTTAATTATAATCAAACAATACTTTCGAATGACAATATCTGTTGTGTTTTCATACAATTTGAACAATTGGTTTAAAGTTGACTCGTTCTGGTATAATGATAAAAGAGTATTAGTAACATGATCAATCCTATTTCCTGATTGATTTCTCAGTTCCGATATAAGGTCCAATAATAAGTCACTGTTGGTATCCATCTAATAAATATGTGAACTGAACTTTTTATTCAAACTGGGATCGAATCTCCTTGAGAATAGCTTGTGTGAGAGGTCCAGCTTTGGTAAGGATCTTGATATCAATCTTTTGAGCAGCGAATTTCACATGAATTAAAACTTTAAATGGTGTGGAAACGAGATTACCAATGAAAATCTCTTCTTGACCAATTCTTTGAACAGTCTTGACATGTACTGCTGTGTTCATCATTTCTGATATGCTATCAATGGTAATTTCTGGAGTGCGTTGAATAGAGTAAATGAGTTCGTTTCCACCAGCTTTCCATAATTTACCAAAGTCAGGTGTTGAAACAGAAGTTGGGGCGATGAATGTTAATAATGACATTGGAAGTTGGAAGTTATTAATTTGTCCATTTACATTCACTGTACAATTAAATCTCATTTCAGGAAATCCACTTAATTGAGTCGGGAACTTATATTGAATCATCTGGAAGATTTGGCACCTTGGTGGCAGGCAATTAATTTCATTTGGATGAGATTGAATTTCTGATAATAGGGATTCTGGTCCACTAATCTTTATCGAGAATTTAATAATTGGAGTTTCAGAATCATTCATAACAGCAACGAGTATAGTACCATTTTGAGCCAAAGCAGCAACCTTGATTGGACCAGAGGCAAAGACAGGAACTGGATTACCAGAACTTATGAAAGCAGACATACTTTCAGGCTGTGGAGCTGAACATAATTCTTTGGTTTTTTCTAATAATGCACTATCTTCAGGAGATATTCCAACTTTGGCTGGTTGTGGTTTAGAAATAGCTTTAGGCTGAGTAACAGGTGAGGGCGGAGCAGGTTCTTCTGATTGCTTCTTAGTTGGCTTTTTACCAAACAATGAATTGGCAATTTTTTCTTTCTTCTCATCTGCAGGGTTATCCTTCTTCTTGGCATTTACACTCATTTTAGCAAACATTGATGGTTTCTTACCAGGTTCAGCAACTGGAGTAGAAGGCTCAGCAACATTAAGGCTTTGAACAGGATTAACTGTGGGTTCATCCTCAACTTCTATCAAGCCTGCATCACCCCATACCATTCGAACTCCAGCTGTATTGAGTCCAGCTGGTTCTTCTTCAACTCTTGGAGCTGGAGATGCTCCATCATTACCATATACTCCTGGAGAGTCTGTAGGATATGCTGTGTAAATAAGAGTTGACTTATTAGATATCAGAAGATCACCATCCCTATCCTCAATTGGTATGTATTCTTTAGCTCCTTTGTTCACAATGGCATCTTCAACGAAGTCATCAAGAAATGTAAGTTGGAGATCATATTCTTCTTCTGGCTCAATCATTTGAGCTAAAGATTCTTTGTAATTTATGAGAGATAAAGCTTCATAACAAATCTCTTGAACAATAATCTGTCTAGAATGCTGATAATTCTGGAAAACATTGATTACTGCAGCAGGAATCTCATTAAGCCTTGGTGTGATTTGTAACAAAGCTTGTAAAACCCAATCACGAGGATTCTCATAACCATCTGCAAGATCACAAAGCATCAGCGCTATGAAATCTAACTCATATTCATCACTGAGTTCGGCATACTTTCCGATGACTTTGGCAATAACAGTTACAAATACATCGCTGAGATGTCTTCCTGACTGAACAATATCAAGATAAAGGTTAACAATGCTCTTTCTCAACTCCTCATCACATTCTTCTTCGATAATTCTCATCACAGCAAAAGCAACTTCTGGGCGAACTAAATCACCACCAATTGCAAATAACTGCTCCATAGTCTTGGCAAACCACAATGGAGATGGGGCATATTTGGCAGAAATTTGAGTGATTCTATCAGCAAGTTCTCTGCGGTTTGACTCATTTTTAGTTCTCTGGAAAAAGCGAAGCATATTAATAACTATAATCTGAGCATTATTCTCATTAGCCATTGAGTGAAGAAGACCCAGTGTGCGAAGACGGATGGATGGATCAGGATGTTCTAAACAATCGATAACAATACCCTGGAATTCATCTGCAAAATCAGGAAATTCAGCTAAGAGTCCCAAACCAATGAATTTATAGTTCTGCTCTTTAGATCCCATAAATAAAGAAATAGCTCCTCTTAACTGTGGAATACTAGTTAATCCTAATGATATACAGCATTTGATTGCTTCATATAGAACTGATGCTGATGCTGAGCTTTCAAGGGTACCAACCTGAAGACTTTGGGTTAAAAATGGCTCAACAGTTTCAGCCATTTCGGGCATATGGGGAGCCATTCTCCTAAATAATGAATAAATATTAACCAAAACGAATGGCGCATTGACCCTTTGGTGAGTATACTCGACTCTAACGTTCCCTGTTTGAATTAATTGTGTCATACGAGCAATGTCAGGTAAAACTTCGCAAATTTGCCTAATGTTGAGAGTATTCTTAAGTAATGTAGAAAATGTGTTAACAACTGCATTCATGATAGAAAGATCAGGATCGTTAAGAAGGCGACAAAGATCAGGGAAAAACTCAACAACGCATGATGGATCCTTCCTAATGAATGAGTGAACACACATAATAGCTTTTTGCCTAATAAGTGGAACACTGTGATTAAGGCATTGGCTAATAAAGCCAATAATTGGTTGAATTAGTTCGGGAGTCACAAGATGAGCTATAGCTGTCAAAGCAAGAGCCATTGAAGTAGTTTGACCTGATGAAAGGTCTCTTTGAGTGGAATTGACTATCAGAACTATCAAATCAGACTTTGAATCAAATAATGCTGAGCATGCCAAATAACCAAGGGCCTTTGTCATCATCTGTGAATCTTGTGTTAAATTAACAGCATGAATTTGTCCAAAACGAGTATTATATCCAAGAAGTGTCAAATGAATTAAAGAAATCACATTTTCATATAAATCGGAAATACTAATTTTAGACTTATTTAAAGTTGCCTTAACTTCTTGCATCCACTTGGAAACAATGGCCTCTTCTTCCTCACGGCTCTTACATTCTCCAATTTTAACACATGTCTCATGAAAGTTTTTACTTAGGCGGATTTTTGGAACCCCTGAGCTAAACATTAAAATGAAAATTCTTAGAAACCGTAACCGTTTTGGTCTGATACTTTACAAAACGATAGTATCACCCTGTGTAAACCCCTTACCTATTATTGGAGCGGAGTCTCTCTGATTGAGGACCATTTTTGATCCCCTTCCATTAGGGTGTGACACAATATATGTTTCGACAGCTTTTTCAGAGTATTCTTTTAATGGAGGTTGATTCAATATAGAATCATTTGATTGGGTCTTTTGATTGGCATATGGGATAGATGTTTGCTTGAGAATCATTCTGTTTTTTCCTGCTTCTAAAAACATTTGATTGCAATGAAAATCGCAAGAGGATCCATTCCTCTTGTCAATATAACATGAGCAGTCTTCTGATTTCTCTGAAAATCTGATACATTTGTCAACCTCGCTACAGTGTCCAATCCTGATGATGGAATCTTCATTCTTAATCACAATTTGTTTCCCAACATCTGAGTTAGAAATAGCAATAATGTCGTGCTTTCTAATACTTCCGATGAACTTGCACATTACAAGTTTCATACTCCTATGTAAATCAGATACAACTAGTGTTGAATTCCCTTTTTCACATACACAACACACAGTAAACCAGTGCCTTTCCGATAAATTCGAACTTACTTCATTCAAAGGATAATATTTAACATACTTTTTTAGCTTTTTCAAGGAATTAGTCTCAATATATGATTCATCACATTTAAATCCGAAAATTTCCGAATAACCCGATTTTCTAGAAATTATTTTGTGAAATGGATCCTTCCCATATATCTTTTTAAGTCTTATTGCCTCAGAATCATTCGAAATCTTTTCTAGGAAGGCAGACATAATATACGTTTAGAATTATCCGATTAGTAAAGTAATCAATATTTCTTTACATAACCGCTTTGTCAAATTTGTGACAAAACCGACGGCTATTTTCGATGTTCTTGAATCTGATTCTACCAGGACAAAAAACATGGAAACCATATTGGGTAGAGATTAGGGATCATTTTCTTGATATTTCAACTGAATACGGCAAAGAAGCATTTACATCTTTTCATATTGGTGTTTTAAAGGTCAAGCCATCGAAGGAATATCCAGATAGACCAGATGTACTGCAATTTTACGATGGAGATGGGTTGACAAGTACTAATTTTGGTTTTCATGTTTTTACATACGATCCATTTGATATTCTTGAATTCTTCAAAGCAATTTGTGCATCTTACAAGGAATGGAGAGAAACAGTTGAAAGAGAAATGAGTCCGATTCAATTCCAATGTGATATCAAGCCACCCGGATTTTTCAGTGGAAATGTTGAATGGAAAGTCAGTGCAGACAGGATTACCATTGGGAAAAGTGGGAGAGAAGAAACTGTAATTCTGCTTAAAGATCAAATATCTGTAACACCATCATCCAATCCTTCACACACTGCCTACTTCAAGTACTCAACAAAGGCTAACCCTGATCCTGGTGAGCACAGATGCCAAACTCTTGATGTAATGAAAAAACTACTTGATGCTATCTACACCAATGCCTACATCATCCGAAAGCAACAAGAAGGTGTTGCCCCTGTTCAAGGAGAGTAAAAGAAATTTCTAATTTGGTCGAGTTACTGAAAGCTGATCATCTAAAAGTGTCATTATGCTCTCAAGCATCCTAAGGTACCACTCCGACTCATGTTCAACTGTAGCCAAAGATGTGGCCAAAAAGGCTCCTTCATTTGGTCGGAAGGCTTTGCCGGGAGTTGGGAGGATAGTGATGACAGCAAGTGTTAAAGGCGGTGTTGGGAAGTCCACAGTAGCCATTAACACTGCATGCGCATTGGCAAAAACTGGTGCCAAAGTCGGACTTTTTGATGCTGATATTTATGGGCCATCTGTACCTACAATGTCGAAAACAGTTGACTCTCCCCTAATGTCTGATGAACATGGGAATTTTCTTCCTGTGGAAACACATGGAATCCACATGGTTTCTCTAGGCCATGCAGTTGATCCAAATACTGCAATGATGTGGAAAGGGCCTTTAGTTGGCAAGATGATTGGTGATTTATTGAATCAAGCTCTTTGGCCAGAATTAGACTATTTAATTTTAGACACCCCACCCGGAACTGGCGATGTTCAAATGGCCATTGCATCGACAATTCCTGTGGATGGAGCAATAGTTGTTACTTCTCCTCAACAAGTAGCTGTTGCGGATGTAATACGCAATGTTGACATGTTTAAGAGCATGAAGATCCCAATGCTTGGTATTGTTCAGAATTTTGATGGCTTTGTTTGTGGCAAATGCAAAACACTGACCAAGATTTTCCCTGGAAATGGAGCTGAGATGATGAGCCAAAAATTCAATCTTGACATTTTAGGTTCATTGCCAATTGATCCCTCAATAGCACAAGCTGGTGATTCTGGTGTACCAGCTGTGATATCTTCTCCCGATTCCATTCATACGAAAGTTTTTATGGATATTGCAGCTCAAATCATCAAGCGTGTACCAAAAACAACTCCAAAGTATCCAGTCAGGAGACCTAATGAAACAAATAAATGAAGATTTTTACACTTAACTACACAGTTTTTGATTGAGATCTTTTTACAGATTCAACAACAACATGATTAGAAGGATCTTGAGGATCTATGAACATTCTATCAATCAATTCTTGAGTATAAGACAAAAGCTCGAGCTTGTACTCTTCGATTTTTTCTAGATCATTGATTTCTTGAGCCTGCATGAATAAATCATAGTAGTAATTCATTCTCGTCCAAAGATCAACATATGGTGCAATTCCATCTAAATGCTTAGAATTGAGATTGAATTGTCCATTGATATTTTCAAGTGAAAGAGAAAACATGTATTCCTTGTATTCAAACCCACTAATAATGCCTAAAGTGGATAATAATTCCGATTGAATGATTATTGGACCACTGTTTTTTCTTGGAGCAATATTACTCAATATTTCTAGTAGTTTTGTTTGTTCCTTGCAGCTAATGATATATGAATTGGAATAAAACACTTCCATGAGAATATCAGATAGTATCAATGATGTAGAACTTTTATCAAATGGAGGATTTGGCTTCATTTTCACTAATAAGGTATCAAAATCATCACAAACAAAAATTACCTGTCGATAACCAAATATCGAAGAAATTTCTTGAGGCAAAGAAAGTACTGATTTTATCCAATCAACAAATGATTCATCATTTTGTATAAGTTTATATAGCCTATTTACAATTTGTTGCAAAGACAAAACAATTGATGTAAATCTTTGATCCTGAGCCAGAGACTTGGGGAATGATGGCAGGTTTTTGGCTGTGGTAACAAATAATAAAGCTTTTTTAATTTGTGATAATAGTGGCTCAATATCAGGTCTATACCATTCTAATGATCGGAATATCGAAGTAATAACTGTTTCATAAAAATCGATTGGGTTACTTTGTGATGAAATGAGTTCTTTAGGTTCAAAAAACACAAATAAATCTTTTTTCCAGCATCCAGATGATACTAATTCGATTAGAAGTTGCTCAATTAAAACATGAAGAAGAGTGGATTTTCCAGATTTCTTTGGCCCAGTTACAATTGTATTCATAGAAACTGATTGCCACTGACCGAATGAATATCGATGATCACGAATGAAATTTCTTGTCTTTTGAACAGAATCTGAATTTCCTACATATGTTTCTTGAATCCCTGACAAACCAATAAAGCTCATTAATGAGAGTCCTCTTGAAAACCATGATTTTGCTTGTTCAAATTCAATTCCTATCATTGTATTCATCAAAGATGGGATTTTTGGAGGGAGAATGCAAATTGCTTCTTGGATATGAGAGCAGTTTGTAATACCAAGCATATCACACATAAGCAAAGATGTTGGGGTTTCATTATCGCCAAACTCCTCATGGTTTATTGAACATTTTTCCGAGCTAAATACTGATGAATTGGCTTCCAAAAATGTAACTGGTGCAGAGATATTCGATGAATTTTCGTTAATATTTTGATTCTCATTTCCATTTTTCGATTTGTTATTATTATCTTCTTCATCGATTTCTTGAACATATTTCTTCTCTTCATTAATTGATACTTTTCTCTTTTTTTGTACTGGAACCTTCTTCTTTGATATTTTTGAAGCTCTATTATTTTTCAATATTGATTTTTGCTTTTGTTCATTAATTGCACTATCTGATATGCTTGCCTGAGAGTTTTCTTTTTGATCTTCAATATCACTGTAGTTTTCACTAATTTCAATAATTGGAATATGTGAATCTATATCACCTAAATCAATAATCTTATCCTTTGTATCTTCAATCTTATTCTCAATATGTTCATTCTCTGAGTATGATTGATCATCATTTTCTTGTGCTTTGGCTGGAATATTCTTCTGCAAATTTATTCTTTTCCTATTATTAATATCATTTCGAGGAGTGAATTTAACACCTGTATTCATTGGTCTTCGTGGTGTTCCTGATTCATTTTCCTTTTTTGCAAGAGGGGCATTGTCAGGATTCATTCCAAAAAGACTAAGATATGACTTAGTATTCTTCACCTTTGGTTTTTTTTCAGATTTTGGTGTCCTCTTTTCAACCATTTCCTGAAAAGTCTCATTAATTTCTGGATCAACAGATGATGCATATACAATTGAGCCTGGAACAATTAAATCAACCGAATTAATCTGTATTCCACTATCATTATATAATGACTTCACACACATTGATTTCTGGTATACTTTGTTTGCCAATTTCAATAATTCATCATAACTTGATGGAAATACGATCTTTTTTACAGGAGCAGAGCTAACACCTTTTTGCTTTAAAAATATAAATGGAAGACTGATAGTAACAGGGTTTGGTCCAGATTCTTGCATTTTTGTTTTAATATTAAACGGACAGATCAATTGTATTAACTCACAAAAATCGTTTATCATCTGAACCTTAACAAGGTATTGGTTGATTTTTGGATAGTGAAGAATGTTTAATTTCCTTCATGATAGTGTATCAATTATTTATTCAAAAATAATAATAATCTTAATGTTTTTGTTAATCTCTTTTATTTCCACATCCTGAGAGACAAGATACTCAAGAATGCTTAAGCTACAATTCCAAACAGCAAGATGAAAAGGAGTTGAATTAAACAAAAAATCCATTCATCTTTATCTTTGGAATTAACATGGGCTTTTTGTTGAATTAATACTCAACACACATTAAGGTGGCCATTTTCAGCATAATAATGAAGAGGGGTCATGTTCTATTTCCTCCCAATATCCATATATTAATTTCACTATATTTATCCTGTTTCTAATAGATTTCTAACTACAATGAAAATGGGCCAGAGTCTTACTCTAAGATTCTTATAAATATAAATAACAACTTTTACTTAATATTCTTACTCAATTGCATAATTGTACAATGTTGAGAACTTATTGTGTGAATCAGTTCACTAATTCTATTGTTTTTTTCTCCCAACAAAATCAAGGCTTTTTTCAGAATGAGGTTCGGACTATGTTCAATAGATGAGCCATTTTCTTTCCCCATAACTTGACTAGATAATTGTTTAAAACTTCGATCAAAATCATTATCATTCTCCCAAAATATGGGAAAGTGATATATAGATAGTTGTGAACTTGAAAATTTTGGAATCTCCATTGATAAAACTGCATATAATGGCCTAAGGATTCGGGTAATGCGTTGATTATGAGTATGGTCAGAGATACTATTTACAATCACCTTAATTTCTTCAACCAATTTAGAATTCTTCTGTGATGTTGCCATTATGCTTTTTATCTCTGATTTCACATTTTCAATTTCATCTTCTCTTAATTCAATTTTGTGTTTCAAAGTATCTATAGTTTTTTCTAGAGAATGACAGTGTTTTTGTGTGTTTTCAATTTGCTGAGAGAATTTTTCAAATGTTTGCTTGATTTTTTGCTTTTTTGATGCTAGTTTGTTCACAACTGTGTCAATACTTCGAAAAGATAATGTTTGTTTTTCAATTATACAATCAAAAAGGTTAATTATCATTGATGATAATTCCGAATTCTTTTGATTTATGATCAAACTGCTGTTTAATGAGTTTTTTTCTATTTCATTGGATTTTGAAACTTGAATCGAGCGAATAATTTGATCGAATGATATTTTAAAAATCTTTATTCTATGGATTAATGCATCCTTGTCTACATTTATTGAAGAATGAAAATTGTGAAACAAATTAACTAAATCAAAAATAAAGGTTTTTGAGAAATCGAAAAAACTATGGCATTGAACGGCAATTAATTTAAATTTCGATATCATCTCTGCAAATTTACCAATATTAGCAATTTTTTTATCTTTTTCAAGAATTGCTCTGTCTTTCTCTGCTATACTACTACATAATCTTGAGTTCTCAATTTTTAGGTTAAAAAGAGTCCTATTATGTTCTGTTTGAATATTATTTAATTGTGTATTATAATCATCTTGAAGTCTTCTAATTTGAATATCAATTTCTGATTTTAATACCATAGTAGATGACATCTCTGCCAATTTTGCTTTCATATCTGAGTTTTCTTTCTCGCATTTCTGATAAATGCTCTTATCAATCGAAGATAATTTAATAGAATCGAGTGATTTCATCAGTACCTGATTCTTCATTTCTAGATTCTCAAATTGCTGCTTAGATAGCGAATCAAAATCATTAACTACATTTTCGTAATAAGCAATTTTATCAGAATACTCTTTCAATTTGTTTTCAACAATTAAAAGGTTATTCTTAGGTACATGGTCTTTTTTATATTCATTAAATATATTTTGAAGGTCAAAATATTGGTTTTGGAGATTATCATATTGCAATTTGCTTATTGTAATTTCTTTTAAAGAGTTTATATCCTTATTGAGAGAAATATTCTCAGATTCAATGTTTTTGTATTCGAAAATAAGATTATTATATTTCTCAAAGAACTCATTCGCCCTATTCTGGGTCGCTTTTAGATCATTTAGAATTAGAGTATATTTTTGGTCCTTGGTTTTCATTTCTCTTTCAATGGATTCAATATTCTTGGTTTTCTCGTCTATAGAATTACGTAGTTCGACAATAATTTCATTCAATTGTTGAATATTTTCAATATATTTAGATGATTTATCGACACAGATATTCAGCTGGTTTTCAACAGAAACTTTAATTTTCTCAATTTCCTGTTTTTCGGAATTCAGAGTATTTATTTGGGAAACCAAATGCCTAATTTGAGATTCTCTCCTTTTAATATCTTTTTGAAATCCAATAATCTCATTTTTTAGTCCATCTACAATAGAATTGTGTTTTTTTTCATTTTCCGAATCATTTTCTATAATTTTATGATTCACACCATTAAGATTCATTTCTAATTCTTTGCATTTGTTTTCTAATTGAGAAATCTTCACCAAAAGGTTCCCATTTTTCAACTCTTCTTCATTTAATTGCTGTGTTAATATCATGTTTTTCCTTACACATTCATCAATCAAATTCTGAAAATGAATCTTCATTGATTTATCAGTTTGATCATGACTTACCTTTATTTTTTCAATTTTTTGTTTATAATTCTCTTTTGCGATACGTAGCTTCTCTGTTAATGTTTCATTGGATTTTTGACATTGAAGAATTTCTTTTTCGTGATATAGTTTCATATCTTCATATGATTCTTCAAGTTTTGTGATTTTTTCTTCTTTGATTTTAATAAATTCCTGTAATTGTGAAATTTGTTTAACTTTATCGTCAATTTGGACCAGGATTTCATTATTCTTTGATTGAAGATCATTAATTTCTTGATAGTATTTTGCATTTTGTTTCAATAGATTATCATTTTGTTCATTTAGTTTAGAAAACCTAAGTTCTTGATCTCTATTATTCTCATCTATTCTTTTATCTCTCTGATTCGCAAAATAATTGATTTTTTCCCTTTGTTCAAGAATTATTAACGATTTCTTTTTTTCATCATCAATTAGTTTGTTGAGGGTCATTTTATACTCTTCTTTTCTCTTTAAATGCTTCAGTTTTAATCTATTGATCTGCTCTTTCAATTTCTCATATGATTTTATAATTTCATGCGCATAATTATCAACGCTGGTAGTTCTATAATCTTTTTGGGTTGACAAAACTTTTGTTCGAATACTTTCTGCTTCTGAAAACAGTTTATCATATTTTAACTGAATTTTTTCATTTTCTTCCTTTAATTCTAATATTTGATTTTCTAAAGATTGAATAAAGTCTAAATCATTGGCTAACTTTTGTTCATATTGTTGTTGTTGAAATTTTATTTCATTATCTTTTTCTTTAATGGTAATACTCATTGAATTCAATTGGTCGCAATACTTAGCTTCAACTTCTTCAATAATATTTTTGTTTACCATCCCTTCATATCTACTTATGAAATCAACCCTCTCTCTTTTTCTATTTTCTTCAGATTTCTTCAGATGTTTGGTTACAATAATAAGATTCTCCTCCATTTTCTTCATTTCATCAAATGTGTTTTTGTACTTGATTGATTCTTGAATGCATTTTTTGTTTGATTCATCTATTATAATTTCGAGATTCTTTTTTTCAATCAAAACTATTTTGTGAGCTTCAGTTAATCTGTTGATTTCAGAATCCATATTGGATTTGATTTCTTTCATATTTTGAATTTGTTCATTTAGTTCTTTTATATTTGATTCCGAGAGGATTTTGTACTGTTGAAATTCTTGAGAGACTCGATTATTTTCATTACTATACTTCAATGATTGGCTATTAATATTTGAAATCTGTTGTTCATTATCATTATTCTTCTTATTTAACTCATCATTTAAATTCTGAAGGGTATCAATTCGATTAAATAGCTCGAGTATTTGTTGCTCTTTATCCAAAATAGCTTGATTATTATTGTCAATGGCTACTTTTTGGTTTTTTATAGTACTTTCAAGAGCTATAAGCTTTTCATTTTCCATTTTTAACACCGATTCGCTTTGATTTTTCATAACTTGAATGATTTCAGCAAATGTTTGAATCAACAATACTATTGAATCTTTTATACATCCGATTTCAGTTTTGGTGGTATTAACAATGCAATTACAGCTTTGTTTTAATTTAATTGTTTTTATGTTCTGTATTTCTTTAGCATGAAAAGCAGATTCTTTCAATAAAGAAGGTATCTCCTTAATCATATTAGATATTTCAGAAAAAGATGACAATAAAAAACTCTTTGATTCTTCATTAATAATTTTCAGAGACAAAGAACATTCATGTACTCGAGAAAATAAATTGCATAAGACTTTTTTTCTGCTCTTATCTTTTGATAGTAGATTTTGGAGAGCCATAATTTGGTTATTATGATTTAAGGCAACAGATTGCATTTTATCATTACAATCATTTATACAATTTTCAATTTGTACCTTTTGCATCAAAATCTCATTGTCTTTTTGGTTAATTTTTTCTTTCAGTTTGGTGATGATTTCTTGGAATTGATGAAATTCTTGTACATTCAAATGGTTATCATTAATAACAGCAGAAAAACTGTCTGAAATTTCATTTTCTCTTGATTCAATATTTGATTCACCAAGTATAACACTTGGAAATTCTGTTTGGGATGGGTTCACAAATGAGTCTTCTTGATATGATTTTGCAAAATATTTCGTTTTTGTTATTGTATTACCCCCATGTTGGGAATCAAGTTGAGATACTCTTTGCTTTAATGCCATTATTTCATCTTTGAGTTCAGTGTTTTCTTGCAATAATTGACTACACCGACTGCTTAAGCTATTCAATCTCTCAATAAAAACTCTTGATGGTTGTACTACATTCGAATCACAGTCCTCCTTGCTATTTGAAGGAGCAGAAAACTTTTGTATTAAAGCTTTCTGTTGATTAATAATTTCATTGTTGATTTTAATTTGTAATTCAAGTTCTTTTTGAATAGAATTGCTTTGATTTAAGGATTGTTCATTCTCACGAAGTTTATTTCGAATTGTGTCATTTTCCATTCCAAGATTATGATTATAATTCTCCAGTTCTTTAACTTTATCATCTAAAATTTGGATTTTTTCTATATAAATTGCGCTTTCACTCCTTATTTTTTGGATTTCTTCATCTCTGGCATGAATTGAATTTGTTAGGTTTTTGTTTTGGTCGATCATTTCATTCCACTGATCTTTAAAATTAATATCGCCATCATTTGATATAGATAAACTCTGATCTAATAACTGTGCCCTTAATTGAGCAGTAGTTTTTCGCTCAAAAGCGAGTTCTTGGCTTCGAAGACTTAATATTTCGTCCTGTTCTTTGCATTTATTAAGTAATTGATGATATAATTTTTCAAAATCTTTTTCCTTCTCCATTTTCCTAGAAGAAGACTCGATTTTAAAAACAAAAATGTTTAAATGGTTTATAATGGGATTTTTTAAACGGTCATAGGGGTTTTATGAGGTGGAGAACGAATTTTGGTAATTATCTCTCTATCTGTAAAATCAAATGTAGATTCGGGCAAAGAAACTCCACATTTTGTACTATCGAAGATGTTTTTCAATTTTCTGTGTTGGTTTTTGAGAAGAGGTATACTAACAGTTTGCAAAAACTGTGTGCTGATGTTAAACAATATCAGCTTTGCAATTATGTAAGAAATGATCTGATATAATGAAAGACTCTCATCAATCAAAACCCTCGAAAAAAAGGATCTCATAATGGATATCAATGAGTCCATACCATTTTGCAAAAGTTTCAATGCTTCGGTGCATAGTGGTGGGCTTCCTGGTGGTGGAGGGGCTGAACTATTACTCTTAAAGAAGTCTGTTAATGAAAAATTTCCTTCAAATTGAGGGAAAATAATAGAAAATTGCTTTCTAAATTCAAAATAATCAGAAAATGACGATTTTGGTAATGGAGGAAGCGACTTGGCGATTTTTGATCCGATTACTCCATAGTTATTAATGATACTAAGAATGTACTCAGGAGCCTCTTCTTTCTCTTTGCATAGCTCGTCAAGAGCATGATATAATGAATAATCTTCTAATTGTATCAATTTTTGCGTTAATTCATCCCTATTTGTTACGAATAAAACATTATATTGTGTCTGGTTTTGAGTTGGCCCAACTAATTCATCGATATTAATCAAATCTTGGGGATTTGTTTGGATAACAGTATTCTCTTCAATGATTTGATTGGATAATACTATTTCTTCATCATTATCAGAAAAAACAAATCCCTCATTTTCCAAATCAGGCTTCATTGATGTCCTCTCTTCTGTTATCATATCAATATCTGAAACATCAGATTGATAATCATTCGTGGATTCGGCATTCAGTAATAAAATTTCATAAGTGTCAATATCATTGCTATGGCGAGAAGAAATATCTGTTGATATCCCCATATCAGCTTTGATTCTATTGAGTAAACATGATGATGTGGGCCGATCATTGGGTTTGGATTTCAAACATTCAACAATAATTTCCCTATATTTGTTATTAATTGTCGGAGATACATCAAAATTCACTCTTCCATTTAATATTTGTAAGCTTTGTCCCTCAGGAAATGCATCCTTAAATGTGCAAAGCTTGTAAAGAAAACAACCTAATGCCCATATATCAGATTGTGGGCCTATCATATCATATCTGTACAAATCAACCATTTCAGGAGCTCTATAGCATGGAGTTGTGGCTCTTTTTATCTCTTCTGCGAGAAATGCTAAATTACTCGTTTGTGAAGGATCAATCAATTCATCAGTTGCTGAGCCAAAATCGCATAATTTCCATTGACCATCTCTATATAAAACATTTTCTATTTTTAAATCCCTATGGGTAATCGGAGGATCAAGGCTATGCATAAATGTAACTGCTGAGGCAATAGAAAAAAATATTTCAGCTATTAATTGATCAGAAAACCCTCGATTTATTGATCCATTCATCTCATCAACCAAACTCTTTGGGCAATACTCCATAACTATCATTGTCTTCCTCAACGCTGGAACAAACTCAAATCCATTTAAACTAACACAATAAGGACAATGAGATAATTTTTTTTGAATTTCGATTTCTTTATATACACTGTTAAAATTGTTCTCATCAATTGAATGAATAACCTTAATCGCTACAAATTTTCCATTATCATCTTTAGCTTTATATATCACCCCATATCCACCCTTAGCTATGGTATCCACTATAAAGTAATTTTTACCATCAATAACTACCGTATCTCCAACAGATCCAGGTGAGTTCGATCTACTAATTCTATTATTTTTCATGATAAAATTTACGTTGTAAATGAAACACTCTCCAACATACAATATGAGTTGATTCTTCATATTAAATCCAATTACAATAAAATCATGAAAAATGAAGAAAAAACGAAAAGTTGAAAAATTGCATTTGTAAAGTATCATAAACTTATCAATTGGGGGCCATTATGGAAGAAGTAAAAGATCAGGTTATTGATACAGTAATAGAAAGCGAGCAAACAGATCCTGAATCGACACCAGTTGACGAAGATAATAAAAATTCTTATGGTGGCCTTATTCTTAAAGATGGATCTGCAAAGAAGGCAAAAAAGGCAACAAATGAAGAAAAAGTTGCAAAGAAAGGGAAGAAAACCATAACTATTGTTGACGAATCTAATGTTGATTCCGTTATAAAAACAAAGAAGACCACGTTTGGTACCCCTAAAGAAAAAGAAGAGGTTAAAATAACATTTGATCCAGCATTTTCCGAAAACAGTATTATAATTGCACCTGCCTCAAATGCTAGGTTTAATGAGAATTTAGTTATGGCCTTTTTAGATGGAGTGATTGCTGAGAAAGTTGAAATGAGAGGAAGCTTTGCTCTCGTCAAATTATCAAGCGATGAAGCATGTAAATCCATTTTAGCATTCAATCGTAAAGATTATGAAAAGGGAGCATATTTGGTAGATATTTATAATGAGAAAATAGAGAAAGGTAAGGATAAAATGATGAGATCGACATCATTTGATTCAGGAAGAGGATTTTCGAGAGATTCATCAAGAGAATTCCAAAGAGATTCATCAAGAGAGTTCCAAAGGGATTCATTTGAGTTTGGTAGAAGAGCTCCAAGAGATCCACCGAACAACAAGTTTTATGAATATGATAATCAAAGATCTGATTCGAGATTCCAAAGATCTGTATCAAACCCTCATACTGAATACAGGCAACCAGCTCCTACATTTGTATTTGGGGCTAAAAAACAAGATCCAGTTTAGATAAGTTCAATAAACTCTTTGCTATTTGCATTTTCTAAACCAAAATAAAGTATCACCAAAGAATATAGAACAAATGAGACATAATTGTTAACCAATTTGTGTGAATCCAAATTATAAACAATTGATTCAGAATTATTTGTTAATGACACATCAGCAATCTGAGGATATATGTACTGATATTGAATTTTGTGAAAAGATTGGTTCAAAGGTTTTAATTGTTCTGGAAAGCCGAATTGAGAGTATATCGATCTATATTTATCTCTCCATATTTCTATATATGATATGCTATCATTACTCATTGGTTTTGAATTCAAGCCAAACTGAAGAGACATTGATCTTATCATTAAAGGATGTTTTTTATATGAGTCATCGCTTCTTTGTACAATTTGTGATGGAAAAATACATATTCTCCCTAAGAAATACTTATTTATCACATGTTTTTCCAATTCTGTCGTATATGAACCCACTTGGAGTATTTTGATTGCTTCGAGCAAAAGAGCAATGTATTCATACATTTTGGGTTCAAAAAGAAAAAATGTTGTTGATACATAAGGTCCTTTGGCTTTTAAAGTTGTTGATTCATCATCAAGCATCCCACAGGGTGGAGGATAATTAAATGCATAAGTTATATTTGAAAAAATCACGGTATTAGGATCAATATATAATACTTTTGAGTACTTTTGCAATGTCCAAAGCTGTATAAAAAATAGTAAATCTGTTTGGTAATTCGTGGTATCAATTTCTTCTGGCCATTTTAATTGAGGTCTATATATTATAAAGGTCCAAAATTTGGATAAGTATTTATGCAAAGATGATTCAAATCGGTTTTTTGTTTGAACAAACAAGATCCTATCAATTTCAGGCGAATGCTTCTTAAGATCATTCCCAAGAACAACAATTGGTGCTAGTAAATCATAATCTTCTTCGATTTCTGATCCAAATATTGTCACAAAAGAGTTTTTTGATTTCGGTGTTGGATCTTTTTCATAAACAGAATAAAAGAGATTCTTTTCTTCATATGTCCGAAGAATTTGGACTTTTGATGTATCTTCATTCTCAGAATATATGAAATACGAGAAAAAAAAAATGAACATTATATATTATGACTTTATAGTATATTATCACTTTGAGACCTAGTGCTATTTTTAGGTTTTGATTTGGATGAGAATATTCCTTTAGCTTTTCTAAATAAATTTTTGAAAAAACTGAACTTTTCAGCAGTTGGGCGAGGTATGGCTGATATGCGAAGAAGTTCTTGATACAATGAAAGTGCCTTTCTCTTAACCTCTTCTTGTTCATATAAAATCTCTTCCCAAGGGTTAGTCTTCTCAATATCTTTCATTAGTTTTTCAGACCATTCTTTTGTTTCATTCAATAGAGTTTTAAATCCTTCTGTTGTGGACACATTGAGATATGTATTGTTAACTGGCCATTCTAGATAGGCTGAATATAAACCTAATTGCAGAGTCTGGAATAACATTGGGATAATTTGTGTAAGAGATTGATTCTTCTTGATTCTATTTTGTACTGGGGTAATAATGCCTCTTAGCTGATGATATTTTTGAATGAATTCATTCTCATCATTAATAATGTCAGCATTGTTATTAATCCAGGATTTTATCTTACTTGCTTGATTAAATATTGTATACCTTTGAGATTCGTTTGTATAATACTTAAATGCCTCATTATGCTCAATATCTTCAAGAATTTGAAGAGCCAATTGTTCAAGATTGTTTCTTGCCTTCCCTAACCTTTTCCGTTTAGCATCAGAGTTTAAAATGGAAAAATAGATTGGTGAAGGTGCAACATGGGCATAAAGGGGAGCAATTATGGAATTAGTACAATTGGTACTATTACAATGCTTGGCACTCTGAATAACAAATGGATTAAATTTGAATCTCATAACAAAACTATCTTCTGTTCCTGGTTTAACCAACAACTTAAATCTATTGCTAATAACAGATAATGGCAATTCTGATGGGTCATGAACGATTTCAAACTCAGAAACTGATCCATTAGTGGAAAAAAACGTGTCACAGTCCATCCCCTTTTTGCACACCAAAATATCTGTATCATTATCTCGAAAAGAAATACTTAATGGGCTAAACTCATTTGATATAATTGATTGAAATCTGCTAACCCCTCTAACAAACTGTTCATTGTAACCGGCACCCAAAGCGATTGTCTCGTCAGCATTCAAACCTTTCCCAACAACTTCAATACCAAAAATCATCTTTGCTTGAGTCTTAATGAAGTTTTGAATTGTAGGGATTCTAGATGAACCTCCAATAATTTCAAGATCAGTAATATTCAAACCGAATGAGGCTTCTTTCATAATACTTAAAACACTATTTTCCATCGGACCTAAAAGAGAATCGTATTCATCTCTAGTCATTGTTAAAGTTATATCATTACCATCAAGGCTTTCAAAAACTACTGAGGAGGTTGATATTAAAGTCAATGATAGCTTCAGCTTTTCTGCTGCTGAGAAAACTCTTCGTAGCTCAATTGTGGAAATATTTTCAAGTTTATACTTGGCAACCAAAAACTCAACCATTCTTGATGTTAGGAACGAACCCCCTTCTTTCATATCTATAGAATATGAATGCCTGGTGGCTACTACTCTCCCACTTTTACCATTTGAATCTTTTTGAAGAGAGAAATTTGTTACATAAGCTTTAATTGACGTTGATCCAATATCTAAAAACATAACTGTCTTAGGATCATTATAAAACCTATCTACTTTTTCAAGTGCATATACATTTGAAACAGCAACATTGTCATCAATGACAGAATATGTTTTTATACCAGAATTATAAATCGCAGACTCAATAGCCCTCCTTTGAACCATTGTGAATGTTGCAGGAACAACAACACATACGCCATTTACAGGATTGTTATTACTGATACACTCGATATATTGTTTGAAATATAATGTTATAAGCTCATTATATCCAATTCGAGAAAGGTTTCGTCGAATATACACCTTTGATGAAAAAAAATCACTTTCAGAATCATCAATATCCACAAAATACGGAAAATATCCCACACCGGTGTTACATTTGTTGTCAACTGAATTGAGGGCTTTTTCCCCAAAGAGAGGGATCAAATCTTCAGCTTCAGAATTGTTTAAAACGCCTTTTTGATCGAAATCAAAACTTTTTGTTGATCTAAAAGCCACAAAGGTAGGAGTAACACGTTTCGATTGGTAATTTAGCCCAATTTCAGGTCTTTCTGTTGTATTAACAACATAAGATTTGGTAAATTGCGACCCAAAATCAATCCCAATATAGATAGAACAAATAGGACGAATCAATATACTAAAAAATACAATCATCCTTAAACCAAATATAAAGCGGTTTATTAATCGGTCACACAGACTCAACCCATTAATTCAAGAAGCGAGAAACATATTATATTGAAGACTCTTGATAGCGAGAGTAGGGTGAAGCCATCATTAATGGTCACGAGAATGCAAGAGGTTGGCTCTGGTGGGATGGTTCGACATTCATCGATTTGTGTTGGAACTGGAGGAATTGTTTGACATGGATATTCTTGTTGTTGAATTGGAACAATTGCCTCACAATAATATGTAGAATATGGTAGAATTGTATATGTCGCTGTCTCGACATTTTTACTAAGTGATTGTTCGTATGTTACTGTACCCCCTAAAGAGTTTGTGTGGTAAATATATCCAAATCTAATTATTGGTATGTAACTTGAACTTGAAGTCCTAAATAAAAAATATTGATTTCTTAAAAATATACATGAACTCATTGAAATTACCATTGATGTGTATGTATTAGCAAAGAATATGATTGATGAACTTGTTGAATATATATGAAAATTCTGAATAACATTACTATACTGTAACAAAGCAGAATTAGATGATGATGATGGGTTTGATATATATGCACAATATGTGCTCGATGAATAATGAGCACTATTTTTATAAATATTAAGAAAAGTGGAGCTCAAAGAAAAATAAGGCTGTAAATACAAAGCAGGTGAAAAAAGGGCATTATTTTCGGATTGATTTAGATTACTCAATTCCTGGTAACCATACATTAGATATAGTGTCCCTGATCCAGAATTAGTTTGGCCGCATTTGCATGTGGTAATTGATGAGATAATGCATGGTGCTGATGAGTTATTGGAAGAGAATGATCCAAATAAAAATATCCCTCTTGAGGTTGTTTCTGATGTTGATGTTGTTTGGCATTGAAAACCACATATCTTATTAAGAAAAGCTTGAGAGTGCGAGCCTGTGGATAAATAAATTGCTCCACCATTATTTGCTGATGAACAATTATAGTATGTACATTCTGTATTTAGAAAAAGTCCAAATGAACCTGACATTTCAATGTTAACTGCCCCACCTTGTTGTTTCGAAACACAATACCCAAAATAGCATGATGAGATATCGAAAACACTATAAATGGTTGTTACAATATTGAGAGCTCCTCCACTCTGGGTTATACTCTTACATGATTCAAAATAGAGATTTGATAAATTCCCTTTTTGAGTTTTAATGTCAAAACAACCTCCTTGGAGAATTGATGTTGAGTTTCTTGTTTCAATATCTTTTAATGAAATATTTGAGGATGACCCAATACTCATTGATCCTCCTCTACTTGAAGAATAACTATCCAAAATGATGATATTTTCCATTGATAAATTCGAAGTTTCATTAATATACAAAGATCCTCCAGAACTATTACTAAAACTTCCAAAAAACTGGCTATTGAAAACTTGAACATCTTTTGATTTCAAAACATTGATTGATCCACCTTCTTTCATAGCATAGCTGTTATAAAACTTAGAATTATTAATACTAATATAATCTCCTCTAACAAACGCTGCCCCACCCATGCTATCAGATCTAGTCTTTTCAAAAATAGATTTTGAAATTGAAACGTTTGTTACAGCATCTAAACTAATTCCTCCTCCATTTCCAATAGCTTGACTATTAGAGATGCTTATGTTATCAAGTTCAGCAAAAAGCCCATTTGCAAAATAAACAAAACCACCCTGATCTGCATTTGCTTGTGTATTCTTTGAGTCAATATTATTCATTCTTAATGATGAGACATCAGATATGTACATAAACCCACCAGCTGAGGCTGATCCATCAGAAACAGAAATATCCTTGACATCAATATCATAAACATCCTTCAAATAAATAGACCCTCCTTCTAAAACAGATGATACATTGGAATATGTCATATTCTGAATAGTGAACAATGGATCATGCCATCCAGGATTAGGGAAACAAAAAGATCCTCCTTTTAGATCGGATCTCAAGTTTTGAACAGTCATATTCGATACATCGAATTTCATTTTATATACATATTGTAATGGAGCCACTCGTTGATCATATGGACTTGCAATTGTAACATTAATTTCAGAAAAATCTTCATTTACATTAAAAAGCGTTTCAGTTGATCTGATTCGAATCAAAAACGATTTTCGCAATAGTAGGTTTAACAAACCAACCCTCATTATGAACTGTAGAAAAATTGTGATAAGTATATTAAATAATTTATAAACCTTACAATTTTAACATAAAACAGTTATAAAATATGGATAGAGTAATTTACATCAATACATCATCAACGAGACGGATAAATTTACAAAATGTGACAATTCATGCAAGACGATAATGAAAATGTTTGCCCAGATTTATTGGAACTTAGGGGCTGGCTCAAGAAGAAAGAACCACTAAATGGCCTTTGGCATCGACGTTATTGTGTTCTTAATGAAAATGGCTTCGCAATTTACAAAGATGATCAGATGAAAGAAGCAGAAATGGTCATATCTTTAACTCCAGAATTAACCATTGAAAAAGTTTTTGGCACCCAATTTCCTAGATTCATGATAACCCTCCCAACAAGTACAGTGTACATCTTTAACGCTGATTCAGAGGAAGATCTCCTTCGCTGGATCACTGGAATTCAAAATATGCTTCAAAGAACTCCATTATTATCGATGGCGTATTTCAGCATAATTTCTGTTCTCGGAAGAGGGTATTTCGGAAAAGTAATGCTTGTCCAAAACACATCAAATGGAAAACTGTATGCAATTAAGTCTATCCAAAAGAAATCTCTGATTGAAAGTAGGAAAAGCCACACAGTAATTGCAGAGAGGAACGTTTTAATGAAGGCGAAACATCCCTTTATTGTTCAATTGTGTTTTGCTTTTCAAACCCCCATCAAGTTTTACCTTGGTCTTGAATACGTAAGTGGTGGTGAGCTCTTTTTCCATATGAAACAAAGAAAATCTCTCCCAATTGATGATGTTCGTCTTTATGTAGCTGAAATAGCTCATGCATTGTCATATCTTCATTCAATCGGGATCGTTTATCGGGATTTGAAACCAGAAAATGTAATGCTTGATGCTGAAGGTCATATCAAACTCACCGATTTTGGTTTAGCTAAGGAATTAATTCACTCCGATTCTACCAAAACAATATGTGGCACATCAGAATACCTTGCACCTGAGATAATTCTCAGGATTGATTATAGCTATGAAGTTGATTGGTGGTCTTTAGGGATTTTAATGTGTGAAATGCTTACAGAAACGACACCATTTTCTGATAAGAACCAGGCAAAAATGTTTAGTGATATAGTGAATTCTCCACCAACATTTCCTGCCGGACTTGCAGATGATGCCATTGAGTTGATTTCGGCATTATTAACTAAAAATCCTAAAAACAGACCGGGATTTAATCAAATTCAAACATATAGATTCTTTGATGGTCTTGACTGGGAAAAAGTATACAATAGAGAGTATCAACCACGTTTTGTTCCTTCAGTCGACTCAACAACAAGTACTAAGAATTTTGATAGGTCTTTTACCAATGAAGAACCAGCAGATTCGATTGGACAAGCAGCAGAGGGTAACTTTGCAGGATTTTCTTTTGCAGGTTCATCATTTCCAATTAATACCATGAATGGAGTATCCCCTTCTTCACCCCTAATTTAGTAAACTCCAAAAATAAACGTATATAACAAATTTTTTAAAACGCCTCCAAAATCCACTCGAAATAAGCTTAATTCAAACAACCCATTAGTTGCAACATTTACATTGGTTGTTGAAGGAACATTGTCACCAATTTCATCACCACATGGTTCATTGAAGATTATGCTACCGCCGTGTTTTCCGAATAAGAACCAAATTGTTCGTATTCCTATTAATGAAACCGTATTTAAGAAAGAAATTTTAATATCACAACCACTAGATGAGCCTTTTATTGAATATTTTTTACATAATTATTTTTTGTTTCGTCTATATTTTCCATATGATTTAACCAATTATAATCCAAGAGCGGGAAAACAACAAAAAAATTCCGAAAAGTTCTTTAATGAATATCTACAGATAGATGGGCACTCATTTGTATTTCCAATGAGAAATACATTAAGTACCAATTGTAATCACGAAGCATTTAGCAATATTTCTCTAACAGTAATGATTGATCAGCCACTATTAAACGATGAATACTTGAAAAAGTATTCACCTGTTTTTATTTATCTTAAAAAAATCCGTGACATGCCATCAATGCCATTATCTTATTCCGATCTAGCAAATCAGTTTGCACCAATGTTTCTTCAGTGTTCAATAGGAAATAACAATCATTATTTTATTCCTCAAGAACATTCTCAAAATCATCTTCTTGATTATACAATAATAGTATCTCCAAGGATTCAGACTGATATAACAATAAAAATTCATGACAGAGCATCAAAACTTCCCGACATTACAGATTTTTGCGGAAGCGGGCTTGTCTTTTCATATGTGCCAAAACAGAGGACATCAAAACTATCGATTGATGTTAACTCAATTATAAATACAAATACATCAAATCCTGCGGGTTTATGTAAATTTCATTTATTACCAGAAGGAAAACAAAAGCATATCATTAAAGCAGAAATAGATCAACCATCAGTAATACCACCTGGCAATTTCTACGAAGCTCAGACGGAAATGTCGGCCTTTGTTTATGATCCATCTATTCATATAAAGGAAATTATTATTCCTAATATTTCCACTCCATCATCTCCTATTGTAACCAAACAAGTTGTAAAATCATCTCCTGGTAAACAAAAAGAATCTCATACTCGAATTGAAATTCCCAAAGAACAACCCAATTCCGAATTTTATAGGTTTGTGATTATAGCTCATAAAGATCCATCATCCAACGAGTTTGTGAGTACATTTCTTTCATATATTGCTTCACATCACCAAGAAATATTATTCGAGAAGAATTTAACTGTTTTGCAGACATACAATTATGAAACGGCCTCAAGAAAATCGATAGATATCATTACTGGAGTCCATATTGTGACACCTGAAGAAAATATGCTCTTCATAGAATCTAGAGCAGATCTTTCCCTGTTTATTATTTCGAAAATTATTTCTCTATTTGAAAGAGCACCACCACAGACTAAAGCATATTTGGATAAAGAATTTAAATTCCCATTTCCAAGAATATACAGTGGATTTGATACATTAATCAAAACAATCAAATTGAAATTTGGTGTTCAATCATTATATGGCATCGAGGGTCTGTTTTTTCATAATTCAATTAACTCAATACTGTTTCCACTCGTCCAAAAACTGAATTTATTGCTCGAAGCGAATTCATTAAGCCAGATTGCATCTCAAGATTTGTTTCCACTCAACGACGAGCTGCAACAACTATTCTACATTTCAGATGCACTTTCTATTCCAACTCCTCTGCCTTCCGCGCCAATAGAGTCGATTCCGCTCGATACTCCAACAAAAAGGCCAAAAACAAGCATCTCACGACAAGAAACTCAAAAGGATCAAAGAAAACCTGTATTCATACCTTCCGGAAAACCAAAGTCCAGGCTCACACCAAGAGGACCAAGAGAAAGACTACACGTCTCAAGAAACGGTGACGAAGAAATATGGTACGTAAACGATCCCACAAAACTCGCTGAGCCTGGATGGGAGGTCGAAATTATACAATCACCAAGGCGGGTGAAAAGCCGTCAATAAAGTGTTTTATCGTCGAGTCTTTATTCAGAAAATATTCCTACATAAAGAGTTATCAATTTTGAAAGCCTAAAATCACTTTCATTCAATTTCTATAAAAAATAACCTGATGAATTTTGAGGTGTATTAAGATGTCAGAATACGCCCCAAATAAATCACACCCCGAAACAGAACAATGCTGCTTTTGCAATTGCGGTAACGTAATTATTAATGGGAATGAGTGCAATACCGAGGATGTTTTTGTTTCTCAGACTTCGGCTCAGAATTTTGTAACTAATTTTTATGGGGTGATTTACAACGTTACTCCGGGTGGGATTGAAGCTAACCAGATAAATAGTTTAGAATATGTCTCCAAAACACAATCTACATTCGAAGTTTTTTGTTCAAAATGTAATGTTGGCTATTCTGTTGTAATTGGGAGGAAAAACGCCTATATTTGCCCGCTTAATGATTTAGTTCTAGAAAAGAGATCATCAAAGCATGACAATTTATTCAAGAAACCGTTCTCGTCTGCACCCCCAAACCTTAGAAGATTTGTGGTTGAATGTACAAAGAACCCTGAGAAATCGTTTCTTCATGGATCTCAATCAGAATATACACATACATCACAGTTTTATGGGAAATTTCAGAATTCTGAGGAAGATGATGATATGAGTTTGATGTTTTCTTCTACCAAAGAAGTGATCGTAGGATCTTTTGTTGAACCATGCATTCTCGAATTAAATAATTAAATATAGGCACTATTTTTACATTTATTTAGCAAGATCCTCTGCGAGTTCAATTACTCTTGAAAAAGCTTCATAGAACTCCTTGGCCCTCTTTCCTACAATTTTCAAATCTTTATCAATCACAACAACATCTTCTTGACAGTTTGTATTTGTTCTCTTAGGCATCTTCATGTTGTTGGCAATGATATGAATCTGAGGGAGAGATCTTTGAATATTCCTAATGATTTGAGAATCAATGTTCTGATTCTCTCTCAAATCTAATGTAAGACATGGAAGGCTTTGGAATAGATCACATAATCCACTGATAATTCTATAGCTAAATTCATTGTTTCTCAAATCCACAAGTTGAATTCCCCTAACTTTTATTGATTCTTCGTTCAATCGAGCTTCTTCTTCATGTTGTTTTTGAGACATGATATTAGAATTCAATATTGATCTTATATCATCGATAGATGAATCTGTTAGCCCACATTGATTGAAGTGAATCTCTGAGAGTTTCTTATTTTTCAAGACTGATACAGCAATCCGAAATGGATCTTCATAAAGAGGAGTATTGACAAATGATAAACTTTCTATTTGAGACATACTCTCAAGAGATGTGATCAATGATATCAGCTCATGCTTTGGGAGATAAAACGATTTGAATATAAAGTTCTTCAAATTGCGAGCCTTTTTAAATATAAACTTGATAGCAATAATTAGTGCTTGAACAAACTTTTTGCATTTCCTAAAGGCTGAAGTTTCAAGAGAAACTGGTTCAAAAATCTCTTTTTCTCTTGGTTTTTGGCTGAATGCTGGAACAGATAGGTCAGATTTGTATGTTTCATAAAATAAATCAAGTGAGAATGTGATTGAAGTAATATCATTTTCACAGTTTTTCACAATTGTATATAGAATGGATTTGAAATCATCATCTCTTATTCTGGAAAAATCAAAAACATATGAACCATTACCTTCTTTGGAAAATTTGCGGAATTCGTCTTTTGGGAATACCATTTGTTTCTTCATCATAAATGTCTAAACGTACATATTGTAACACCAAAAAGGTAATTCATTCAATTGCTCCTTTAGATTTGAGGAATTGGACGACTTCAAACTTTTTTTGAGTTATTGCAAGGTTTAATGGAGTTGATGATTAAGATACAAAAAACCATCATTGGTTCGTTCATTTATATTGGAATTTTCATTCACCAGATATTCTACTATTGATAAATGACCTCTAAAGGCAGCATTATGTAAAGAAATCCATGAATTGTAACTATTAAAAGATCAGAATTTTTGGCATTTATGTCTGCACCATGTTTAATCAATATTTTAACAATATCCAAATATCCATTTTCAGATGCAAAATGAAGTGGTGTCCATAAAAATTCCTAATGAGTACAGCATCATCTTTTGAGTTTACAATTGCATTATGTGTTATTAATAACTCTACAATATCAAAATGGCCTTTATGAGATGCTAAATGAAGGGGAGTTCTATTAAATTTCTTCTTTGCATTGACATTAGCTCTATTTTGTATCAGATATTCTACAATATTATGATTCCCTTTCAGAATAGCAAAAAAAATTGGTGTAGCTTGATACATCAACCATCCATCAAAAATAGTTTCCTTTTCAAAGACAGATTCTAAAGAATACCCAGAATTATTCATGTATACTATTGTTTCAATATTCCCATTATAAGAAGCAATGTGAATATCTGGTTCGAAATTGTCAGGTTTTTGTTTGAGTTTTTTAAATTCCATCTTCATTTCAGTAATTTGTGACAATTGAATATCATGTTGTAATTGGAGTTGCCCAATTTTTTGTTGAAAGCCAAATATTTTTTTCTCAAACTCTTGTTTAATCCCATCTATTTTTTCTTCGTATATCATCTTATCTTTCAAATTTTCAGTTTTCTCATTAGATATTAAGGAGTTAAAATAATCATAAATGTACCTATGATTTTCGAATGTCGAATAATATTCAATAAAATCGCAAATTGAATCTTTCGAGTCAATTTTTAAAAATCTCAATAAATAATCTGCAAAAATTCCCTGTTCTTTTGAGATGCTTTTAATCATGTTTATGAAGGATTGAGTGTTGATTTGAACTTTTCTTTTTTGAATAATCCTGATAATAGTCCCAATCGGCAATTTGCAAAAAGAAGGCTCAAGCAAATATTGAGGAAGGTCAGCAGCAATTTCTTCTTCAAAAAAGTTCAAATTCAACCCCTCATCCCCTAAACTATCTAAAAAGCGAAGAATGTTTTGCTTTTTTTGAGTATGGGTAAGAAGATATGATAGTTTCTCACATTGAAACAGTTCGATAAGTCTCATTACATCATTAAATTGTTCATCCGTAACAGTAAAACGAATATTATGAACAATTTGGAAAAATAATTCAATAGAATGAGCGAAGCAATTAGTTTTGATGACAAGTATGCTATTTGGCTCATTTCGAAAATGTTCACGGTACAAATTAGAGCTCAAAATCATAGCCCCAGAAGAAAAAGAATAGGTAATACCATTAATAACTAAAAATGAATCATGTTGACTCATTTGAACTAATTCTTTTAGAGCCAAAAATGCGAATGGGTGACATTCCCATTCTTGCATCAATAAAAAAATCATACCAATATCCCCTAAAACCATATTTATTTGTCCATTTTCCAAAAAATTTAGAAATGCTCCAAATTGGGATTCAGAAAAATGGTCATGAACAATTATCTGCTTTTCAAAACTATATTGGTTTACATATTTTTTGGACACAGAAATTCTAGACCTGGATATAATATATTCATGATCATTATGGACAATTTGTACACTATCAAGCATTTGGAAAAACTGCCAAAAAGAAAAATATTATTATTCCCACAAACCAAATATTCATCATAGAAATCTTATCCCATTTCATTTCCCATCTTTGTAGTATTGATCTTCATCATGAGTTCTTTGCCTACTGTGAAAATTACAATTCAGTCACTTTATATGATTGTTTCAGGACAAAGTATTCAATGTTTGGGATTTTTTTCACAATTAAAGTAATTTTCATTCAAAAGTCAGCTTAAAAAAACTTTTTTATAATTGAGGCCTCAAATTTTCAATTATGTTTGGTGGTAATATCGAGCTCAAAGACCAAGCAATGATAATTAGTGGGAGGCTGTCATGGCTCTCTTCAAAATATAGTAGTTTTGTTACACTGAGCATGTTTTCATCCATTATGCTTCTTTATAAGGCAACTTTGTCAACCGATCCATTTGTAATGGTTGATGCCTTTCAAGGCGGAATAGCTCTTACAACAGTGATATTTGGATTTGTAATTGCTTTTTCTATGATTTCTTTTTTACTTTTCGAGAAGTGTTGGGTGGCATGTGGTTCAATGAGTTATAAAGGGGTTTGGAATGCATGTTTTGGTTCAAAAATATCTTGGATACCATCAATATTGGTAATTATTTCGTATTTCACATTTATGTCAATTTGTACAACTGATTTGAAAGATGATATGAGTTTTATGTTCAAAACAATCGATCAAGAAAAATGGAATCAATATTCAAAAATAGTGGTCTATTTAATAATCGGATTCACTGGTATTCCATCTTTGATATCAGTGTCTATTTCAGTTCTATTATATATCTCTATCATCGGAAACGTGGGGTTGATTACAGGATGCATTATTGTTGTTGCAAAATGTGTTATAAACATAAGGTCATTTGGTATTAATCCTGAGAAAAAGGCTATTTGGTGGAATTGGGACATTCAAAAAATAGTAACATCTTTTTCATATATCAATTCTGCGTTTTTTTCACATCCTATCATTTATATGGTGATTATTCAAATAACAAATCCAACAAAAAGATCTGCAAATAAAATCTTCTTAACAAATCTATCAATAACCGCATTAACTATATATATTACAGGCCTCTGTGGCTATTTAATTGCTTTTGACAACATTGGAGATCACACTATACTCACATATTTACCTCCTTCTTTCGAGATTTCTATTTCAAGAATTGGAGCAATGATATCGAATTTGGGCTCTTCTTGTGCATTTTGCTTGTTTGTGACCAAAGAGCTGTGTGATATGATATTAGATATGTGTCACAAATCAACACACTGTAGAGCATTAAGTGTAATCATTGCTATTCTGTGTAGTTATGCATTTTCAATGACACAAAGTGGTATTCAAGAGATAGTGTGGATTATTGGTAGTTTTTCATACTATTCACTTGTATTTCTTTTGCCTCCATTATATTATCTAAAAGTCTTTGAATTTAGGAACAAAACCTGGAGCATAATAGCAGTCCTTATTATGGTAATGTGTATTCCTCTTTCTTCCCTAGATATTTATTATAGCATAACAAGCTTATTGAGCAGCTAAATAAATAAGGTATGACAGAAAAGGTTTTAAGCAGATAACTTACCTATAATGGATCTCAAAAACTCATGATCTTCAGGAAGAAGTTTAATTTTGTGTTTGTTTTCGGTATAGTATACAAGTAAATCGCCTCCAAATACATGTATCATAGCAATCCAATCACAAAGCATTTCAATTAATGTTTCAGTTGTTTTTTCTCCCCTTTGTAATGGATTTCCTTTGCTATCAAGCCAAAATTCCCAATGATGATCATTATTGTGGAAATGGTGATTCCACCCGATTAAAAAAACCTCCCTGTTCTTTGTTTCGCCGGAACTAGGATAAAAATATTGCCTATATGCCCCAAATTCGTCATCGGAATACTTACTATTGTCATGAAGCAATACCCGTTCACTAATCCGGTTTTTCAAAGCAATATCCTGAACAAATATCTCATTGGGAAGTTTTTCAACTATCATGTCCCATGCTCTCACAACATTCTCTTTGTGATTTTTTATATATGCTAAATACTCTCTGTTTTTATCTTCCATGAATTTTTATCAAACCATATTTGGAGTTATAAGTGTGTTTTTAAGGTACAAATGATTAAGTTTGCTGTAATAAAAATTTTAAATGTTTTTGTTTCTTCTAAGTGTTTGTGATACATTTAACAGAATAAACAACCGAGTGACTAGTGTATCTAGTGAATGCTGTAATATTATTGATTCTCAATTTACTGATTTAAGCAATAATGCTGGAGGCGGGGCAATATATATCAATCAACCTGGAAAAACCCTTTTAATAAGCAAATGTACATTTTTTAACTGTAGAACAAGTAATTTAGGCGGAGGAGGTATCTTTTTTGTTTCAGAAAAATCATTTATTTCCAAGACATGTGGTTATTGGTGTTATACTCCATCTCCTGATTCTCCACTGGGTAATCTGGGTCAATTTTTATACTCTGAAACGCCTTCGTTAGGATTTAGCACTATAGAATTCGTCTCAATTAGCCATTCTTCACCAACAATCGAAGGTAACTATCGAAGCTCCCCCTTTTGTTTTCATTATGGAATCCAGCTTGCAAAGAACACAAATTCTTCAAAAAATCAGATAGGGTTGAGATCATGCTGCTTCTTTTTAGATTCAACAAATTCCACCAATACTTTTTCAACCTTTTATAGCAACTATGCATCATATTTAGAGGGGGTAGTTTTTACCAATGGTATTAATTTCATGTCATACTCAAATGTGGTCAATAATAACCAGGCTCAAAACCATGCAGGTGTTATTCGGAATTGGGATAACCCAACCACTACTATTGACTATTGTGTGTTTTGCAACAATCACAATCGATTGTTTTCTGTAGAATATGGAACAATGAATGTGAGGTTTTCTTCCATATATGGGTCATATACAACAAATGGAGCTGTTCTAATCTCCTGCAGTACCAATTCATATACTCACGAATTGGTACATTACAATACCTATTACTGTATTGCGGAAAATCCCTTAATCGAAAACACAAATGCCCAATCTAGTCCTATCAAGAAATCCTCCTTCCTATTTTTAACTTTATTCTTGTAAATGGTAAGACCTTTATCTGTTGAACAGCTCGACACAATAATAAAAAGTCAATTAACATATGAAAAGAACTTAGAAATTAGACCAACTTTGGAAGTTTTGGCTGAAATCCCAATCAAAGCCGCTAAATCAATTGGGATTACCACTACAATTGGTACAGCAATGACTTTTGGTTCATCATTATTTGTGTTTAGGGATATAAAGATTGTTGGATCTGATTTAAGACAGGCAGCTCCAGTTCTTGGACTTTTTTCGATTGTTGATTTCACCATCAACCATTCAATTACAAAAGCTTTAGGAAAAAGGAGAACAGAAAGATGGATATGCTGTGCATCTGGGGCAACTGCAGGAGCCTCATGCGGCTGGTATTTTGGGAAGTCCTGGAAACCAACTGTTTTTGGAGGTATTTTGGGAGGTGTTTATGGAGCTGTTCGCAATTATCCACTAGAAATGTTTGGTCTAGAACCATATTAAACAATACATTTATTAACACTTATGGAGAATAATCAGGGATAAGAGATGGATACCACTTTTGTTGTCTAACAGCATCGATAAAATGATCAGCCTGATCAATAGCCCTCTTTAGTTGATTCCTTTTATGAACATGTTGCTTTATAACGTGATCTTTTTTCTTTTTAATTCTCTTTGGTGCTGGTTGGATACTAACGAGAGGATTTGTATTTATTGGTTTCGTGGAAACATTATTTTTTAATATTTCGATATTTTCTATCATTTTTTTAATTTGGTTTCGAGCCAATTCATATTCCTTATTGATTATATCACTGATAGTCTGGTCAAATATAATTTTTGCAATTTCTTTTGGGCTTATATTCGAAAATTCTCCAGAAACCTCATTATTATCATAATGAAATGTTGAGGCATCTTCTTTAAGCTTTTCTTTGAGATCAATTAATTTTTTTCTGTTGTGATTTTCTTCTTCTTCAATAACCTGATCAAACATTATACTCATTTCAGTATCACAAACAATCTTTCCAAAGTATTTCATGCATAAATCCCAAGTATAATTCCTATACTCAAGGCTAAGCTTATCACGGAGTTCTTTTTCTTCCAAGAGATTAGATTGTTTAATAATATTTAATCTTTGTGTTTCCAAACCATATCTCCCACTGCTCCAGTTGGTTGTCGAATTCATATATTTTAAACGTATACTCATTTACTCTATTTCCCAATCAAAGTCCTCGAACTTGAAATCGTGAAGGGATCGAAGCATAATTGTAGGATGAGAATCAACTTCTTCGATTGCAATTGGCATAGGAAGCTCTGGATCAGGTATCATAACGACAGGCATTCCTGCATTGTTAGATCCCTTAACACCAAGAGGGGCATCCTCAAAAACAAGCACATTTTCGGGTTTGAAGTTACCAATCTTCTTCATCGATGTTAAGAAGATTTCTGGATCTGGTTTCCCAGCTTTTACTTCATCACCACATGTTATAGCTCCGAATTGGGCAAAAAATTCTTTGAGGTTCACAATCTTTGTCTCAAAATTTGCTCGATTACTGCTCGTAGCAAGAGCAATTGGTATCTTCTTTTCAATCATTGCAGAGACGATTTCTTTTGCTCCAGGAAACAGTTGTGATTTGGGGAACTCTTCTTGAAGCCTTGCATCTCTTCTTGCTAGATACTCCAATGCAGTTTCATTCATCCCATATTCTTTAACAATGAGTCCACATGCTGCAGGTCCTGTTCTCCCGATAAGCTTCCTACGGAAATCCCAATCAAGAAAGTGGCCAGTTAATTCTTGATGAACTCGAGCATAAATGGGCTCTGTATCTAAAAGCAAACCGTCATTGTCGAATATAACAGCTTTAATTGGATGAGGCCAAGCCTTCATTTGATAAACACAAAAAGAAAACAACGATATTATTTTGAATTGATTCCGATTAAGTATTGTTCAGCCAACATTGCAGCTTGGCACCCTGTACCAACAGAAGTAGACACTTGCCTAAAAATCTTATCTGCGCAATCCCCAGCCACGTATACTCCTGGTATGTTTGTTTTTGTACCATTGGTTACAAAAAATCCTTTAGGATCAGTGAATACTTGATCCTTGAAAGGAGCAGTTGCTGGGTCATGTCCTATTGCAATAAAGAGCGCACTTACTTCCAAATTTTTCAGTGACCCTGTTTTTGAATTCTTTGTTTGGATCCCGGTTAAAAATGTCCCTCCGATCAATTCAATGACTTCTGTTTCATAAAGAATTGCAATGTTAGCCTTATTCAGTTGGTTCTTCATTACATTTGATGCTCTCAATGTGTTAGATCTAACGATCAATTTCACACTTTTGCAAAGTTTGCTAAGGTGAATAGCCTCATGGGCAGCGGTATCTCCGCCGCCGACAACAGCCACATGTTGATTTTTAAAGAGAGGCCCATCGCATGTAGCACACGCAGATAAACCACGGTTTCGAAATCTTTCTTCGTTTGATAGCCCTAAAAACTTTGCATTTGCACCAGTAGCAATTATGACTGTTCGAGCTAGATATCCATTGTTTTCGTCAGTAATTATCATTTTAGGATCTGCTGTAAGATTGGCTTGAATTACAGATTCATGCAAGTATTTGGCACCAAACTGTACGGATTGTGATTGCATTTTTTGAATTAGCTGCGATCCTGTTCCAGAAAAACCGGGATAGTTTTCAACTTCAGTGGTTAGCGTGAGTTGTCCACCTGGTATATGTCCATGAAATACAATAGGATTGAGGCCTGATCTAGCTGAATACAGAGCAGCTGTGCAACCAGCCGGGCCGCTACCAATAATGACTATTTCATGAACATCAACTTTGCTCCAATTAATTTCTTTCTTTTTAGTAAATTTCGATAAATTGCCTAAGAAAAATCCGTCTTCTTCTTCTTCTTCCCCCAAAATAGTGCAAAAAAGTACAAAAACAAGCATAACAGAAATAACGAACAATAAATGAACGAAAAGAAAACTTTAAGCGTTGTTCCCGATATGGTCAGTTTTCGGGACCTAAATGTTGACGAATCTGATTTGATAGATGTTTGGGTTACGAATGTTGGGAAAAAACCCACACAGATACGATATTCACTCCAACCTAATTCCAAATTTTCGATTTATACAGTTGAACAAGCTTTTACAGCACCAGGTCTTGATTCAAAAGTAACTGTTAAGTACTCTTGTCGAGATAACATTCCTGTTAAAGAGTTTTTAAGCATTGATTGCCCTGACTGTTCCATTAAATTGCCGATTACTGCTAGCCCTCCATGCGCAAGAATTGTGCTAGATTCTCAGAAGATTGCGTTAGGATCAATAGGCGTTTCAACAAGTTCAAAGTTCACTTTCTCAATAACTAATATTGGTGTTCGAGATGGGGAGTTTTCGCTTTCATGTTCCGATGAAACTGTGATTTTCATGCCATCGAGTGGTGTTCTTTCTCCAAATAGGTCTTCCGAAATTTCTGCTACAATCAAACCAACTGTGATAGGTGATTTTGAGTTTCAAGTATTGGTGAGTGAAAAAAATCAACGAACTGAAGAACAACCTTCAATGATGGTTAGTGGTACTGCTGTTCAGCATTCTTTGGCACTACTTATTAATGATATTGAAGTGAACGAACTTGATTTTAAGACAGTGTTTTTTGGACAAAAAAGGATTATTGATGCTACTGTTATTAATAGAGGTCCTTATAAGAGATCATTTGTTGTTTTGCCTCCTCGGGATTCTCCAACATCAAGATCGACACTTGAAGAAAACAAGCCCAATCCTGTTCAAGAAGAAGTTATATTTACTGCAATACCTGCTGAGGGGCTTTTAAATCCTTATGGATCGGCTACATTACGTTTTGTATTTAATCCCTTGGTTGATCGTCCTCCAACAGATGATATTGAATCATTATTTAATCAGTATTCTTCAATAGAGGTTGTTGAAACATCTCAAAGAATTGATTTTCAACTTATTGGGAAAGCAGTTCATCATCTTGTATCACTTTCTCAGATTGATTTCCTTTTTGATACGATATCTGTAAAAACCACAGCTTCTCATACACTAACAATCAAAAACTCGTCACATTTCCTTGAGACCCATTTTAATGTTAAACCTGTTGCACATTTTCGATTCGAACCATCTAAAAGCATAATTGCTGCTAATTCTTCAAAAACCATCAATGTTACTTTTTATCCAAAGAATTTAGGGAATTTTGAAATGTCAACCTCTGTATCATTTTGTGATGGGCTTATGTTGAAAAAGATCAACCTATTAGGGTCATCAACCGCTGATGGTAAAGAGAAGAAAGCCTTTTCCAGGGTGCCTGTTTGGGAAACAGATGAAGAAACTCGATTTCGGGCCGAACATCCTGACAAGAAATATACATATGATTTGAAAGAGCTTGAGGAAAATAAGAGAAAAAGAAACGATTTTGATGGGATCCTCTTTGATTCTAGAAAACAAAGAGAAGAAAAGGAAAGAGAAATAGAAAAACTAGATAGAATTAGAAAAAAGGCAATTCATCATCTTGAACAATCAATGGGTCATTTTAATGATGAAGATATTGATGAATTTGTCAAGAAAGAAATGCAAAAAGACAATGAAGGGCTTTCAAACTCATATGATATAGATGACACAAAAGGTTTGGCTCCACCTGATCCACCATTAAGAAATATTGAAGCACCTCTTTATATTCCAAACCCCGAAAAATTTGGATTAATACAGACTGATTCTTTGACTCATCAAACCGCATTAAACTCTAGATCAAAAGTTACTTCTGATGATACTATTCTTATTAAGAAGAAATTCAAACCGAAACCATCAACCCCTGCAGAGATAAATGAATGTAGCCATCCTCTCACCCCGGCTCAGCAATTATTGGTTATATCATCACATGAAACAATGAATTTTGGTCAAATTTCTGTATTTTCAACTGTTGTTAAATCATTTACCATCGCAAATAATCTCCAACAACATATTTTTGCCACTATGAATTTCGAGTATGAGGAATTAGGGCAATCCGGACCTATCTCACAAGTAATCCCACCAAAACAAACAGCAGGTTTTGATATCAAGTTTTCCTCTTCAAAACCTCAAAACTTTGTCAAAACCATCCAATATACTATAAATGGTTGTCATTCATCATCTTTGAATATATGTGCCCAAATCATTCCAATAGATCTCCAGTTATCAAGAAATATTATTGAATTTCGGTTCTCTCCAGATTCTAATTCTCCCGTGATCAAAGAATTTGTAACAGTTTTGAATAAAAGCAATGCAAAGGCAGAGTATAGTTGGAGTAATATTGTTCCACCTTTTGGAATTTCGACTCAATCCGGATTTGTTGAAGCGAATAAGTCTCATAATATTGAAATATCATATCATCCATCTACTAAAGCACATGATGAAGCAACTTTAATAATGAATGTTGCAGGAGGTCCATCAAAAGCCTTGAAATGTGTTGGCGATGTTGGATCACCAAAATGCAGTATAAGCAAAAAAATACTCAGTTTTGGGCTTATTCCAATTGGGTTGGAAAAATCACAATCAGTTCGGATTAAAAATAGTGGTGAAGATGATGCTGTGTTTTCTGTCATGACAAATGGTTCTCATGAATTAATTGTATCCCCAATGAATGGAAGGATTTGTGCCCATGAATCTCTTGGGTTACAAGTTAGTTTTAAAGCAATGCAAGCCAGATCATTTGATCTGCCTGTTCATATTAGTATTTGTGGCTCTCCTCCAATAATTTTTAATGTTACAGGTCAATCAGAATTACCTCAAGTACAGCTTATCAATAATGAATTTGATTTCGGAAGAGTATTTGTTGGATCTTATCAGTCACTTGAAGCTACCATCAAAAACACAGGAGCAATTCCTGCCATTCTATTTTTAGACCTTTCAAATCATCCTGAGTTTAGAATCGAGTTCAATTCTGAACTTTCTGAAAAATCAGATAATGACAAGCAAAATTCCATTTCATTGGTTTCTGACCCTTTCTTTGTTACAAAAATCGCCCCAACTGGAGGATATATGCTTTCATCTTCGCCATCTTCAGGATCTCTATTATCATCCACTGGAAAAGAGCCCCAATTACTAAGTTCTAACACTTCATCAGGATTAACATACCGTATGCAAATAATGAATTCTTCAGCTCTAAGTTTTGCTCTGGTATTTCAACCAAAAGAACCAGGAGAGCACTCATTTGAATTGCCTATCACTATGATGAATGTTATTTCATCATCTTCATTCCATCTTCAGCCAATTGTGAGTGCTGAAGCTGTGCATGCCCCGTTATTTATGTCAGTTTCATCACTTGATTTTGGGATTTCTCCAATCTTCAACCCTATGAATCCACATTCTAGAAGTGTTACTAGGTCGATATCTTTGTTTAATAAGCATTTAAAGCAGATCTCATGGAGATTTGATACCAATGTCGCTTTGTTTAAAGATAATTCGGTTTTTTCGATAAACCAAACAAATGGAACACTCGAACCTGGATCATCTATTGTGGTACATTTCTCTTTCACTCCGAAAGATTCAATTCCATATAATGCTTATGTTCCACTATTTGCAAAAACTGAAAGAGATGAATCTATAGTTGGGAAAGCTCAGGTGACGGGAGTTGGGTCGCCTCTTATGTATTCAATGAGCCATCAATCAATATGTTTACCTGTAGTTCCTCTTAACATTAAGGCGACATCTGAAGTATATGTTATTAATTCTGGTTTTGTAGAAGGCTTATTGCGAGTTCAATTATCTGTTGATGAAAATGCTTTTCCGCTTAAAATCACTTTCCCTGAAGGTAATCAGCTTCAGCATACAACGGAGAAACTCCCAATAATGATTAGTTTCTGTTCACCAAAACCAATGAGCTTTTCCACTGTTGTTGCTATCACTGATGAATTTGGAAGAGCAGCCAGCTTTACGGTGACTTGTACATCAGACAATTCAGTTTTCACATTGTATCCCTTTTTTTATAATAATCCAAAATTGCTACAACCTAAAATATCATCTGTTGATTTTATGTCAATCAAAGCAGACTTACCATCAAGGTTTTTATCAACAAAAGATATTATGGATCTGAAAGATGCTCCTTGGGAGCCCAGCTATGTTCCAATGATGGAAAAATTTGTACAAAGGTATTTTAATGCATTAGTTTTTAGTACCCAGCTTTCAATTTTTCCTGATGATTTAATTTCAACTCAAGGATCACTAATCCTTGAAACTGTATCTGGTTTGATTGGTAATGGTAAAAGAAATCCTTCTGATACTGAAAGACCTGATTCTGTGCCTGAGGATAAAGTTTTCAAAAGATTAGAGGGGATGAAAAAGTTAATTAACTCTTTGAAAGGATTAGGGGGGCTTCTAGCCAATATTAAGCCCGAATTTTTAATGTCGAGATCAGATTTTATGCAGCTTATGAGAATTCAAGTTAAAAGAACTTTATTAGGAATTGACTATTTCAACGCTCCAAAAATTGAATCATTGGATCAGAAGAATCTTGGGGAATTTACATCATCAATGACCTTCTCTAATGCATTGATTGATCGACTTAAGGTACTCGAGGGTTTGTACCAATCGTTGAGTCATGAATCATGGATGATCGTTTTGATGCAAGTCTATAAAATATTTGTATTATCTCGAGTAAGCACTGATAAATTTAGCTCTATTCCTGGGATTGCTGATGCACTCAAGCATTTGAAAACAAATACCGCAAGATCATCTTCAGATGATGTGGTTTCAGTGTTTAATAAGAAATTTAAAGATCTTCAATCCGTTTATAATCCCCAAGAAATAACCCTATTAAAATGGATCAACATTCATCATTGTAGCACCACAAATGATCTGACAAATATCATAATGGATTTTGGCTCTCTCTCTAGTTCTGGTGCCCTGGCTTCTTTAATCAGAAGCCATACTTCAATTCCACTGAATCATATGAATACCAATCCAAATGATCGTTCACAAAAAGAACAAAATGCGATTGAGTTCACAAATGCCTTAAAGGAACTGAAGTTAGCTTTTATGCCTCAAGCAGATGAAATCATAGATGGGTCACAATGTATGAATGTTATAACATCCGGTTATCTTTTTGAAACCTTGCCCCACTTCCTCCCAGTTACAACAATTGAGTTTACCACATCTCTTCATAAGAACATTAATCGTGCCGTGTCTGTTTCCAATCCTTCCAAAAGTGAGATCCTGTACAGAGCAATGTATGAAGGAAGTAATTGTTTTCAGATCAACCAAGAGAGTATCTTAGTTGGACCAAACCAAACAGTAGATTTTCCAATCCAGTTTATAGCAAGGTCACTCAAACCTGCTACAGGGAGATTGTCTTTAATCCCATCAAAGCCGAGGTTTGTGAGTGGAGGATCTTCTGAGTCAACAACTAGTCGAACAGCATCTAGAGCACCACAGTACTCGGCTCCTATTGTTGTGGATTTATTATCTAATGTTACTGTTGCAGGCCCAGATTCGACTTTGCATATAGAAGCATCAGTATATCAGCAAGAGAAAATTGTAACTCCGATTAAAAATATTCTGGGAGTATCATCAAAACTTAAAGTGTTCGCAAAAACAATGAAAATATCTGACGAAAATGGCAAACCTATTGGGAGCTCAAAGTCTCTTTCTCAACAAATAGCCCAACTCATGATGAATCCTAATGATTCATCGGATCACCTCATTGGGTCGCCTTCAAAACAAAATTTCAATTCATTAGTTGAATCCCATAAATGTTTTATTGTTGGATCTCAAACAATCATCTTCGATGATAAACAAACAGAATCCAGCCTCGAAATAGAATTTGTTCCAATATCTCTCGGTTCTTTTAGATGTTTAATTCTTTTCACAGATACTGATGTAGGTGAGTTTGTTTATGAGGTTATTGGCCATTCAATTCTCCCGCCTCCATTGGATATTTCATCCCAAAAATTTAAAGCTGAATCTGGCAAAAAGTCCTCTTCTCAAATTCCTCTTGAGATTATTAACCCCAATTTGATGAAATCATTGGCATACTCAATTGAGAGGTTTTCTTCTGTTCAAACACCTTCTTCTGAGAGAAAATTCCGTGAAATATTGACAAGGAAGCAGCATGATATTGAATCGTTGTTTAGGCAATCATTTGTTTCCGCCAAATTTAGCATAAGTGTTTCTTCTCCTCAGTTTTTTGATGCTCCTAATGAAATTACCTTACAAAAGAATATTCCAATCGAGAGTTCTTCCAAATCTAATAATCCTGTACAGAATTCTATTTTGATGACATTCAAACCAACAAAAGCTGGAGATTATCCGTGCAAAATTGTTGCATATTCTCAATATGATATCCGAGTTTTTCAAGTAAGAGCAATTGGTGTCGCTGCAACGAAAGAATTATCAATTGAGTTTAATACAGTTGCTGGGAAATCTGTGAAACAAGACTTACCTTTTCACAACCCTTCTCAAGAAGTGTGGCAATATAAGGTTTCAATATCTGGTGATAATTCATTCACTGCTCCCCAAAGGTTTAGTGTGAAGCCAGGTTCTTCGTCTGTACTGACAATTCAATTTGTACCATATAAACTCGGATCTTGTAATGCTGAAATGACTGTTTTCAATATGAATAAGGATTCAACAGTTATTTACAAGCTGGCAGGGATTATTGAAGAACCTCCTGCTGAAGAAAAAATTGTTGTTGACTGCCAAGCAAGACAAATATTCCGCAAACAATTGCCAGTGAAGAAATTTATTCATAACGGGATTGCCAATGTGACATCAACAATACCTATTATAACACATCCAAAAGAAATACAAATAGTTAATGGTGAACTCTCAGAGCCATTCGAATTTTCTATTTTGGCACCAAGAAGTGGGTACAGTGCTGGTATTATTACTTTCACAGACCCTTTGACAAAGAATTATATTTGGTATATTGTAGAAATTCATGTTGATTCACCAGCACCTGAACAAACATTGGTTGTTAATACTATTGCGAGAAAATGCGTTACTGTTGCTATTCCCATTACTAACCCTAAAGATAGGACTGCAAAATTCACAGTAAGTATATTTGAAGATGACATATTTGGGGATAAAGAGTTTACTGTGCCTCCCAACTCAACTCTGAATTATAATTTAATTGTATCACCTCTGAAATCCATGAAACGGGTATCATCTGTTTACTTTTACTCTGATGATGATGGTGAATTCTGGTATTGCCTAAAAATTGAATCGACTGATTCTCCTGAATCAACATTAGCTCCTCTATCAGCACCTATAGGGAAATTTGCTTCTACATTTATACTTTTAGAGAACCCTCTTGATAAGCCGATAAGTGTTCGAGTCGATAATGATAATTCATCAATTTTTCAAGTTATTGCCAAAAGGATGTTATCACTCTCCTCTCAAGAAAAGAGAAGAATTGAAGTCAGATACATTCCATCATCAGTGGGAGAAAAAGAATATGCATCAATATCTTTTAAGTCGTCAGAAATTGGAGACTGGAGGTATAGACTCACTGGAACAGGGAAACCCCCGCAACCCCTATCTCCTACTATTGTTTCTTCGGTTGTTAATTCTGCAAACTCGGCTCTTGTTTTGTTTTCGAATCCCTTTTCTTTTCCGTCAAGATTTTCTGTCTCCATGAATTCTGAATATGATGACGTTTTTGGATTTCTGGTTAAAAAGAAGGTGTTTTCTTTGAATAGCTATGGTGAAGAGTTTCAAATTCCTTTTACTTTTTCTCCCAAAATTTTGGGCCAATTCAAAGCCACTATTGTTGTCGCATATCTTGGTCCATCGAGGGGCCCTCTCCCTGCTCTTGATTCAATGCCAGGAATTCGCTGGATTTTCCCAATTATAGGTAATTCATTGGTTACAGATGTCAGTGATGTTCAGGTATTGAGAACAAGATCTCAAGAACCACTTGAAACTATTATCAAACTTACCCTTGTTGGAGAAATGGATAATTTTAATGCAGATGAGTATTCCCTCATCCTAAATCTCCCCCCTGGATTTGAATACATAAGTAGTGTTCTTGATATACGTCCAAATTCTGTTACTCGATCTGAGAATACTGCTGATCTTCATATTCAAGTTAAATTTGCCCCACAGAGACCACTTCAATCATATGCTCAGCTTACGATTAAGAATCCTCTTGGCCAAGAGTGGCAATTCCGTATTGACATTCACGTAGACTTAGGTAAACCTATTGACACCATCATCCTTGAGAGCTTATTGAACAAAACTGGAAAATCAACAATCAAATATCCAACAGTATTTAGGGCTCAAACACCTTTTCACGCATATTTTGCTACAGGATCAGCAGCAGAGTTTAGTGTTAGCCCATCACATGGAATGATTAATCCATCAACAAATCCTGAAACCGAAATGCCAATTGAAATTGTGTTTGCGCCCAAAATGTATGGGAAAATCCTGAAAGGTCTTTTAGTGATAGATACTCTTGATTCTCAATTCTTATATGATATTGTTGGGAAAACACCAGAATATGTACCACCTGTCGTTGAAAGCGGACTCCTTGAGCTGAAAATAATTGATGATATGAAATCCAAAATTGATAGCCCAAATAAGATGAAAAAGAATACACTAAAAGACAGTAGTCATAGTACAATTAAGAAGCCAGTTATGACACAAAAAAATGATCATAAATGATATGTAATTCATTTACTCCTTTTTGATTTCTTCGAATTCAAAGGACTCCGCCATTGGATTTGGATTAGTTCCTATGAAGGGCTCTTCATTGATTGGATTGAGTCCAAAATTAGAGCAAAACCCATTAATAAGAGTAGCTGTCATTTTGATATTGATATCGTGAGGATTCTTAACAGTAAGATCATTCACAGCCCTTTGATATACAGAAAAGAGTCGTTGAATGGAATCTCTTAATTCACGGGCCAATTGTACAGCTTCAGCTTGTTCTTTTTCATTTAAAACTTTCAGATATTCGTATGTTGACTTTGACCCTTTAAGAACATTTTGAATAACTTTTTGAATTCGCTTTAAATCCCCGTTGAAAAACTGCTCCCTTGTTGGATTACACTCGCTAGTAGGAAACCAAATTTCGAACTCATGAGCACACAAATCCAGAAGAGCTTTAGAGTTCTGAACATCTTCTTTGATCAATGATAAAACACTTTTTCTTATTACTTTGTGATTGATAACCTCTGATGACATTCTGTAATGTGGATGTGGATCTTTGGTTTCATATTCTAAAATATCAACAATATTGGAATGGAAATCTAATTTTGTATATTCTTGAATAGAAAAAGTAGCCCTAAACTTGCTCCAACAATGCAAAAACTCACTCTCTGATGGCTCTGATACGAAATCGAGCCTTACAACGCAAACCCCCAATTTTGTTTCGCAATTACAATTATGTGATAAACATTCATGAGCTTTTCCTCCTTTAAATCGATCCATTGAATTCAGAAATGGAATAAACTTCTCTACAAAAGTGCTATGAATACAATACACTTGACGATTAAGCTCAATTTTATCATTATTAGGCAATCTTGCTTCTACTAAGAAAAATGCTAGTGGTACGTCCACTTGACGATTCTCGTTAGTAGATATTTTTCCAAGTGATTGTCCAAGTCTTTCGCAAGATAGAGCTGATTCCTGAGCATTTCGGGTTAATTGATGGATCCTTAATTCTAAAGAGTGAAGCGGTCTCATTGAATAAAACAACCCAGCTTTGTTGCCAAGCTGTATTGCCTTATTGATTGCCGAAAGCAAAAATGAGGTAGTGAAATCTGATAATAGAGCATTTGACTCTTTGGCATCTGATGATAAAGTAAACTGAGTTTCACATGATAAGGATGGCAAATAATCAAAATCTTCTCGAACAAATAAACTTCCGTGTTCAAACAGGTTATATGCTTGATAAAATGGTTGAACAATTGATAAATGCAACTTTGTTCTGTCAATCTGTCTCATTTCATCTTTCACTGTAGTTTGTGTTCTTTTTGCTTCAACGACTGTGCTAATAAGTGCAACAGCATGTAATTGAGCGATAAATGCTGAAACGAAATTCCCAATTTCTTCATTGATTTCAACGATTTGCAATAACCATTTGAGTCTCATTGATGGGAATGGTTTATACTGATCAGCTATTCTCATCAATATCTGACATCTATCTTCTGGTGGATATGCAATTTGTTTCTGGTTTTCAACGCATTTCCTTATAACTTCAGAAGCGCTCATTCTTTCTTTCAGCAATGATGAGAAAGTGGTATTATTAATTTGTTCCGATAATTCTGATACTCTTTCTAAAAACAGCTTAAACACGCCAATTTCAGCTTCTGTTGAAGATAAAAGAACTGCAGTAAGCGAATCCATAGTATCAACTGATGACAATATGACATTCTTATTATGATCATAATCAGATTTGAATGTTAAAAACAAAATTGATGTAGCAAAGCACCTAATTTGGTGACGGAGACTCTTAATTAGTTTCAAGAGCCAAGAAATCAATGATCTTTGACAGCTGTATGTATTAACAAATATTGCCAAAAATTCTTGGAAATATGACAGCGTAGATGTTGGTTGGTAGTTATTAAGCAATGTAGATACTAATAAAACGGTTTGATCGAGAGAAGACTCCAAATGAGATGACACCTTCAATAAAAATCGAATTATTCTGATGGTTAACTCAACAAATAAGGTCTGTTCCAAGCATGGATTTTCATAGGTTGGGGACTTTATACTAAGAGATGATATAACCACGTTGGCTATAGTAACAAGGAATGTAATAAACTGAGATTGAAAACTGGATCCTAGAGATTTGAAAAATTCTTCAAGTGCTTTCTCTGGAGATTTTTCTAATATAAACATTATCACAGGAATTAAAGTCATTTGGGCTTTCGGATTGCTTCTTAATGAAATAGAATCGAAATTTGTTGATAAAATGTTAAGTAGTGGAAATAATGATATCATGATTTGGTTCATTATTCTTGTTGGTGAACCCTCCATGAGCAGACAAGCCCTTGAGAAAAATCGGCAGCACAAATCAAGTAGTTCTGGCTCATTCGATTCAAATGACTGTGTAAGAGCAAGGAAAATACTCGACAATACTGGTATATAAGGCGACAAATTTGAGGATATTTCATTGATTCGGCTCGATAATAAAATATTTGCAATAAAATGTCTGGAAAATGATAATGGCTCTAAAAACCTGAACTGAAGGTAATTTGCTAATGTCCAATTTTTAATCCTCGCCCTACCCAATGAAAGGCTAATGATAATATGATGAATATATTTGGATAATATTGGAAAATCTAAAACTGGTAATAAAGCAAGGATTAATGAAGAAACCGAATCAATAATAGATACAGCTGGTGAGGTGAGGAAATCTTTATCTAGTTTCTTAAATATTGGGGTAGGAGTTAGTTTTAATGATTCTCGATTCTTTGGCAAAGAATTTGTATGGTCGGATTCAAAAAACATTACAATATAGTCGACAACCAAATTTGGTACAAACTTTAAAAATGGGATGAGATCTTTAATCCCAAACTTACATTTTTGAGATGTTACAGCAACGCATATCATATTTAACAATAATGGCATTATTCCGCATATATCTTGCAAAAACTGTTTCTTAGAAATTTCATTCTTCTCTTGAATATAATTTTCATTTATAATAACTGAAAAAACTGAAGTGAGCTTATCAACAAACACTTCCTTTGGTTCATAGTATATTGACTCTGGCTCAAAACCATTGAATATCCATTGATTTACAATTGATGATATTTCCTCATATGGAAAATATCGGTAAAACTCTAGTAATCTAATAGCATTTTGAGGATCAAGGATAGAAAACAGTTTTGCTGTCACAGAAAGCAATTGAGGGGCAATAAATAATTGATTAACATGTTTGTATTGAGGGGGAACAATATTTGGAGAGTCTGATCTATAAAGACTTTCAAAATGTGATGATGGTGCTAAAAAATGAGGAAATGAAACCCTAACTTTGACATATGTTTTGCCAGGTGATTTTGGCTTCTTCAAATACTCTTTTGGCAAAGGATCACCTTCATGAATTCCAACAGTAATTTGTTCACAATTTACAGGTTCTCCTTCATTAAACAAGGGAATTACAGCTGATCCAAATAAACTCAATGAATCGTTTGGATTTGCACTATATATCTTTAGAATTAAATGAGATGTATCTCTAATGGGTTTAGTAACAAGAATTCTTAAAAAATCAATAAAGAAGCACTCATTTGAAAGAGGACAAGCTGTATAGGAAAACTCTGGTTCATAAATTGTAGCTTTCGATGTTATTAAACAGATGGTATTTTCCGGCCCTTGATTTGAGTTTTCCATATAATGTCCCTTCACAACAATATGTGTTCCCTTTGGTGGCTTCTTAAATGATACTTCGAGTCCATGCAATATAATTAATGGAGTGGGACCATAAAAAGATGGGGGAAATGATGATACAACAAATGATCCATCCCTATTTTTGGACCAAGAATAGTGGGGTCTTTTAGGGATGTTACTATCAATTCTCAGATGAACCTCTAAATCAATTTTGATATTTGATATAAATGGATTAGAAAAGGAATTGAAAATTGATTCTTCATTAATACCACTGTTGATCTGAATCCATTGTTGAGGGAACGTATCAATAGGCAATGCTCGTAATTCTCTATCGAATACTTGTGTTAAACACATTGAAAATGGAACATAAAGTTCCTTTCCTTGACTTTGAGCAAGATTACAAAACAGGCAAATGTCCTGAGAAATATATTGAAGGCTGAAATGAATGCAATCGCTAGGTGTTTTAATAAAACGAACCTTTCCTCCTGTAGCAATCTCAAAATGGCATGGTTCAGATACAAATCTCTTCTGTGCCATATTATACAGCTGAAGAAAGCCCAATAAATTTCCCGTAATATTACCATTGGTATTCGAAAATCTACCCATGTTTATGGTCAAAAATCCATATTTTCCAATATGGAATGGCCTTGGAATTGAAGGATTATAATCAAAAAAGTTACTCGTTTGAACACACTTTGATATTGGTAATAAATTATCAGAAGATTTTTTGTCTTTTTGTGATATAAACTTTTCTATCACGTTTTTGTCAAGCTTCCCTTTGAAAACTGCATAATCGGTTGGTTCTAGAGAATTTTCGTCGTAATAAGCAACAAATTTATCAGTCGATTCTATTTTTGGAACAACATACGTTAATTCATAAGCAGGGTTTGAAAAAACCCTTTTAAGCCAATTGTTATTATACTGCAAATGCTCTGGAGTCAATTGATTATGATAATCGCTTTCCGGCCTCGATATAGGCAAAATCCATTTGGATTTCTTAAGTTCTTCAATAAAAGAATTAGACTCTGAGTCTCCAAACATTTTAATAAACCGCAAAAATTTATTTAATCGTCAATAAAACATTTGAAAGAATTCGTAATCATTTCTTTAGAAAAAAGCAGGTGAATCAAATATAGACTGTCCTGATTGGAATTGTTGGAGGGGCTGTAGGAAAGCACTTAAACCCGGGGTTTTTCCGCCTGATCTTGTTGGAGATTTTGAACCTACAGGTGATGAAAGTGGATCTGTAATTACATCTGTATCATCTAAATCAAATTGTCCGAATTCATGTTTGTTCAATTGATTATTCAAATGATCAATTACAGTCTGATCTGTTTCATGTTGAGTCTTGAATTGTTCACATTGCTCTTCTAGTTCAGAATTCTTCTTTCTAAGAATTGAAACCTCTTGCTCAAGTTTAGTCACACTATCGGAGAGAGCTCTTTCTCTTTCAATAGCGCGAGCTGTCTCGATTTCAAGATTCTTAAGTCGTTCTTCTTTGTTAATCCACTCTTTCTTTCTATTTTCATAGTGTTCTTTAAGCTTTTGGAAATCTTGTTCTGATTTTGCTATGACTTGTCGAGATTTTGTTAGAATCCAATCACGATCTCTCGCTTTTTGTTCGTTTTCCACTGCTAATTTTTTGAGTTCTTCGATTTCTTCATTCTTCTTGATTATTTCTCCTTTCAATTCTTCTGTTTTGCTTGTGCTTGATGAAATGGTTGATTTATTATTTTCAATTTGTTCTTCAAGCTGCATTACTCTGGCACGCACTGTATCTAGTTCACCTTTGAGTGAACCTCCTTGTTTCGATGACTGGATTAATCCTGAAGATAATTCCTTGTTTTCTTGGTCAAGCCTTTGAATTTTCTCATTTGCTTCTTTCAATTGTGATTCAAGGGTAACAATTTTATCTGATTGTCTTTGGGATAGTGTCTCAACTCGGTGTTTTTCTTCTAAAACTGATTGATATTGTGCTTGATTTTTTTGCTGGATAATTTCATATTTCTCTACAATATCTCTTTCTGCTTTCTGCTTTTCTCTCTCTAAATTTTGTATAGAGGCATTGTGCTGAGATAAGATATCTTTGATTTGAGCTTCATAATCAGCTGTGATTTTATTTTTCTCAGAAATATGTTTCTTTTTGGTCTCTTCAAGCTTTTGGTCAGATTTCTCAAGCTTTTCGGATGATTCTTGAACATTTTCTTCAATGATAATTTTTAACTCAGATAGGTTATCAGTAAGCTTGCTTGAAAGGCTCTTGTATTTTTGAACTTCAGAAGATAGAAATTGATTCAGTCTCGCATCAGATGCAGGTTCTAAAACTAGTCTAATATGAGTTAATAAAGATATTCTTGTCATTTGCAGTATTAGAAGTATTGGCTTTCTGTTTATTTTTTGATCAATTACTGCTTTGAAGTCTTTTAATTCAGAGCTTTCACGAAGAAGATCATGAACAGCATCAGAAAACTTATGAAATTCACAATACAATTTCTGCTCTTCCTTTAAAGAAGAAAAATCTGATGAAGAAACCTCAAAATCATACAAAAACAAAGGGTCATTGGGATCTGTTATTTGAAGTTTAAAAATCCCAGACTTAATACCACTCCCAGTGGTCTGGCCAAACTCGTAAAGGAGTACTCTTTTACTTGAACTCTCATCTACTCCAACAATTTCAGTGGTAACCTCAATTTCATATGTTGGAATATCCATTATCTAAATTAATAAACGCATTTTCGACATACGTTTAGAATATTATAAACAGCTTTACATTAATTCTTGCCATTGTTTCAACCAATGGATGATTACAAAAAATCTGATGTTAGGAAAATCCAGCCAGAATTTGTATCTGATTTACCAGTAAAATATGTGGAAGGGTATATTGATCATATTAATATGCTTAAAGAACTATTTGAAATTGAAAAAGAAAGTATTTGTATCAATGATTATGTATTGAATTCTACAGATGTGATAAATGAATGCAGCGATAGAGCCATTCTTTCTTATGAGTCAAATATTATAGAATTATTGGAGGATATTATTAACAATCAAAAAAATGTTGATTTAGGAATCCTAATTAATTTCTTATTTATTTTAGTTGAAAAAATACCTCATATAGCTGAAAATAACTGTTTTTTTGTGTTTTTTAACGAATTTAGGTCAAATTTTCTAGATTGCATAACCAATTCTGAACTCTTCAATTCATTTCTACGTATTTTTGGATTATTTGTGTTTAATATATATTATTATCGATATGAGGATATTTTTATGGATATTTTAATCGAGATATTAAGGTTTATAAGAACAAAAGAGATTGATGATGATAATATTTGTAATTTTATGGAGTTATTGGAGAAAATTATTCAGAACAAGATACCCAAACATAACATTATGACAGAAATTCTTGTTTGTTTACAGTCCATTATCAAGAAATCTGATCAGCCTCATTTGATTTATTCCACTCTCCCTATACTAAATGTTTTTCTGGCAAGATATAATCAAAAAATGAAAGTTTTTGATTATAATATTCACAATACAATAATTTTTAAGTTGAATTCCGGAATAATTTCGATTGATAATGTACATTGTCTTAGGTTTATATTACATATATCGACAATTTCAAAATTTGAAAAGAAAATATTCCCTCAAGTATTCGATCAAATATTGGAGAACCTAAGATCAAGCAATGAAATATATCAAGAACTTGCTTTGGACTTGTTTTGTACATGTGATGCCATATTCTACGAAAATAATTTTGTTGAGCATTTATTAACAGTCTTACAGGAAGTTTTTGATGGTTGGATCATTGCTAACAAGAAAAAAATGTATGATATTTATCGAAAACATAGAGATTTAACAGATCAAAGATCCTTGGATGGTTTTGAGGCTCTTTTTGAAGACTTCGAACAGTAAAAATTTACATGATAACAAGTTTTTGCATTGTGCCTCCAAAGCAAAACATTGCCAAGTATACCCGAGCTCATGAGTATTTAGATGAAAATCCGGAATTAAAATTGAAAATTCTTGAAAGTTTTAAATATAGACCAAATCGAACATTTTTTTATCAGATGGTCGTGAGATTCAATCAAGATAATGATTCTTGTGAGAGTCTTGTTGATTATCTGTATGATTGGCATATATTAGATGTTATTAAGTTAGTCAAGAAAAATGATTGTTATCAAATAACACTGAAATCTGGTATTTCTGCACATGTAATATCTAAATTGCCAATAATTTCTGTTGTATCATCGGATTTGATTCCAAAAAGAGATAGAGTTCCTCTAGTTTATGTTCAAGGTTTCCCTCAAACTATTACTGATCAAGCAATCTGTGATTATTTTTCTTCAGTATCTAGAATATTGTCGATCAAAAGGATCTTTATAAATGGATTTTTCGGTATTGTTTTGAAAATAGCTTCGGTTAGCAAAGCAATAGAGCTCGCTGAGAAAGCTGATCGCGAGAAGTATGGTACTTCACAACTTACATCATCATATCAGTATAAATCTGCTGTAACAAAGTGCTTTTTCGTTAATTGCCTTCAATATGATCTTTTGTCGAAAGATGTGGGCCCAGAAGTATCCAAATTTGGACATATTGTCGATATTTTTGAAAGGAACATTGGGTCAATTCCCACTGTATTTATTAAAATGCAATCCTTAAGCGACGCTAAATTAGCATGTGGTTTCGTTAACAAAAGATATTTTGCTGGGTTTCAAATATCATCTGTGTTCATTGATCCTAACTTTTTTGATGAATGCAAAAGATCTCAATAGTAAAGTGTTGTTGTCAGTTTTAATAAATGCATTCACCTTTTTTGCCAGCAATTAATGATACTCAGCCATGGATATCTGCCCCTTCTACACTTATTCATATGAATAAAGAATTTAACATTCGAATTAACGTGAAAAACAATTCTATTGCAAAATCTTTTTTAATAATTGAAGATAATTCTGGTCCTTTATGTTTTTTCCCTATTACAGCCGAAATTATTTTGACTTTTAATGGAAATATTGCGGTATTCCATTTCACTAGATATGAAAACGTAATTCTTCAGTTTTCATTTGAACCATTTATACTTGAATTATTAGTTTCTCATTTTGGAAAGAGTTCTATTTTGTTTAATGATGAAAATGATCGATTTAGAGCCGAAAATATTGCCTTTTTACGAAAAATCAAGCCATCACAACCCTTCAAGCCATCATCTTCCACAATTGAAAACGGAGTATCTACAATACTCAATCCTGTTATGTTTTTTTTGAAAGCTAAAGAAATATGGGAGTCATGGATTAGATCAAATAATACTCAATTCTACCATACCATTGTTCCATTAAAGTTCTCTTTTTTGACATGGAATGTTGCTGGAAAATGCCCTGATAAAGAAATTCTATCAGATATATCCAAAGCTTTCTCGATTCCTTCTAGCTCTACTGATATTATTGTTATTGCACTTGAGGAAGTTGAAATGTCTGTAAAATCTGTGGTAACTGGAGCAAGTACTTATAATGATGCATGGGCAGATATTATCAAAAGCTCAAAAGGATCATTTTATGATGACACATTTAATTTATTGTATCATGAATGTATTGGATCAGTTTTTATGGCGCTATTGGCTAAGAAAAGCACTTTGCCTGAGCCAAAAGTTGGTAATGTCCAAATAATTAAATTGGGGGCGGGAGGACTTTTTGCTAACAAAGCAGCCATTTTAGTGCCCTTAATTATTGGTGAGAGCAGTATAATGACAGTAAGTTGTCATCTTTCGGCACATGAACAGAATTTTGATGAAAGGAATAATCAGATGCACCAAATACTGGATTCAATAGGTGATTCATATGACTATGTTGTATTTCTTGGTGATTTGAACTACCGCGTTACTCTCCCTTATGATCAAGTTATAAACTTTTTGAAAAATGGGAGAATTATTGATCTGCTTGAGTATGATCAATTAAAAGTAATTCAATCACAAGATAAAGATTTGGCAAAATTGGTTGAACCAGAAATAAGATTTAAGCCCACTTATAAATTTGATAATAATTCTGATGAGTATGATACATCCCAAAAAAAGAGAACGCCATCATGGACAGATCGAATTCTTGTTAAAACAAAACCACCTAGGATCTCGATAGGCCCATCAAATTGTATATACATTGAAACCGATGTTTCCAAACACTTTTTTTCGTCGCAAAAATTATTTCTCACTGATTGTAACTCTCCAATGAAAAAAAATGATATAAGATTTCCTAAACCCCCTGAATGTATCTGTTATCGATCCCTTAAGTCAAGATTTTCTGATCACCGACCTGTGCACGCATCATATAGGTTTTCTATTCCTTTCATTAATCCTGACAAAAAGATCGAACTTGATGATATTATCAATGCCAAATATCAAGAGCTCAAGGATCTTTCAATTCCAGTTGCTAGAATTGAACCAAAAATCATATATAATGACCAAAAGGAGTTTTATATGGATCTTATCAATGATTCTTTGGTTTGGCTACACTTTAAACAAAAGAAAAAATCAAATACTGTAGAAGTGATCCCATCAGAAGGGACATTATATGGCTTACAGAGTTTGAAGCTTAAAGTGTTAATCAACGAACCCCAGACAGAAGAAACCATTAAATTTTGTATTCAAAGAGGTAAATCTATATCTTTCAAGATTGGGTCTCATTTTAATAATTCATCAACATCACCAGCAACTCCTGATCAAATACCAAGTGCTCTTTCAAGTAATAATTCATTCTCCCTTCCTTATAGCTTGACAATGAAAGAGAATAGTGAAAACACACCCTCTTCCCTTATGCTTGATCATGAATCTATTCCGGTACCAAAATATCTCGAGGATTAATTGTAAATAAAATGAACACAAAGGCGCCAATTGGTTTTTTTGATGGCCAACATGGTAAGAAATTCTGGGTTTTAGTTTATGTTGTACCTTGGTTTATAATAGGTTTTTTCACTGCGATGTTTTTAAGAAATTCTGCAAACCAGAACATTATAAATAATCGAGGTGGGATAGTCAATGCGAGTTTTACTTGGGAAAAGTTGCCTTGGAAGCTTAATAATGATCTTCAAATGGATTCTCTTCCTGTTTATACTATATCAATGTATGGCGTTCTCTCAAAAAATTCCAAATCAAAGTATAGCAGCCTTCCAATGATTGAAACGCCTCCATATATATCTGTTTCCACTTCTTCGATTTCTTTATCTGGGCATTCTATACATTCAGGTGTCCCTTTTCCAAGTAGTCATCCATGGTTTCCAAGATTTGATATAAAGAACTTTTCTTCAACCCCTAATTCCCAAGTTCTCTTCCCAAGGCTAGTAGCTCTTCCTAAGCCGCCTGGAATGAGTGACTATTTGTACTTCACTACTATTTTTCCTCTTCTTTTCTCTATTCCAAGAGAGATTGTGTCATCTTCTAGGATGGTAGTTGGATCAATATCTGAACCCTTTTATGCTTTTTTAGAGAGGTCTAGTTTTAATCGGGAAATATTATTGATTAACAATGGTAAAAATCTGATAACAGAAGAAATCATTGTTCCTAGGTATCCTGACCACCTTGTTTTGCCTCAAGCTAACTATGTTGCATTTCGAACAACAATATTCACTAATATGAACTCTGGCCAAAGGATTAGGGTACTCATTTTGCGAGATGGAGACTCTTCACTTCGTAGGAGAGAGCAAATTATCGAGAAACTCCAGAGTCTTTCTCCTGAATTTATCCTTTTGGATAAACGATGGACATTAACAGAACAAATCCGTGCCTTTATGTCATCTGATTATGTTATTAGCTTTAGCGGAGAATCATTGAATCTCGCATTATTTATGAAATCGGCCACAACTCTGATTGAAATTCAGAAAGAAGATGTGATTTCAAGGCCAGCACTCATAGCACATTCCCTAGGTATAAGAGTTCATATCATTGGAATTAAGGAAGGGGATGTTATAAATGATGACATAATTCAGGTAATAATGGCAATCATCGAAAAAAAGAACAGGACTTTGGAGTAATTTACCCCATAAATTTTACCCAGTTAAATGCTTTTTTTGTTCTATATATGTGTTCATTCATCTCTTGTTGATATTCGAAAAATTGGAATTTTGAATTTTCTGGGATCTAATCCGATATCAGTGGTTATTATTGACAATTCATCATCTAATCATGATTATATTAATTTGTATTCCCAATTTTTCGAGCCAATTATTCAATTTGGTTGGACGAATGAAATTGAATCATATAGCTCAATGTGTAATAATTTTCCTTGTTTCCTTCCATTCATCAGAAGGATAGCTTTCTCTGTTCAACCACTTGAAAAAGCAGGATTCTTTGAATGGTGCATGAATATTTCAAACTTTCGAGCATTCTATATTAATAACCCTAATAAAACACTGCGAGATGCCAGAAATCCTGGGTATTACTTGCTTAATTTGAACACTGCAAATTGGTGGAGAGTCAGCGATAGGGCACTAATTCTTCAATTGGCTCCTGTGAAATCAAAAACTTGGTATTTGGGAGTTTTTCTTTTGTCTGGAAAAAACTCATCTATCTGCTACAAAGCAACCATACTTGCTGAGTCACTATCTAAAAGATTCAAATACAAAGTGGATTTTATAATGCCGCCAGAGAATTCATTTCCACTATTTATTGATACATATAACTTGAAAAAAGTGAAAACACCTATGTTTATTCTATCAGGATATGATAACGATGTGAGACTTGAAATTTTCGGATTGTCAGCACTTAATGAATCCTTTTTATATGATTCTATCTCAAAAAGGGTGTTTTGATTTCAGATAACCGTTTCCGATCAAACCCTAAGAATCATTGAGACAGATAGAGGGATGACTGATTCCCTCACTCTCTTTATACATTACGGCGATTCTAAAGTTGATAGAGTGATTGTTGATCCTAGATCAACTATTCAAAGTCTGGAAGATTTTTTGCCTCTTCCTAAGCATCGGTTTGTATTCTTGAACAATTGCCTTCTTATTGGTAGTTTTACATTTTCATTTTACAAAGTTTCCAATGGGGATCATTTATTTTGCGTTCCTATTGCGTTTTCCATTGCCAAAACCCTTCAAGATAAGTTATCCACCAATATTGGTTTAAAGAACGGTCTTTTATCGAAATTCATATCCAGTCAAGGTGAAAAAAACCTTGACGCTGAAAGTGCATCAGAGAAAAGAATAAGTACATTCATACGTGAAACCGCAAGGATTAAGGATAACTTTTTCCAAAAAGTCGAAGGCACTATGCTTTCTCACAGAAAAACTTTTGAGAAATTCGCTAGCATTTTAATACCAAAGTCAAACAACGAGGAGAAACAACATGTAACGGTTATACCTCCGCCCTGTATAAAACCTTCCACCGAAACACTGCCAAACATCTGGAACGTCGAAAATATTGATGAATATGAATACGACAGTAGCAAAGAGCTATCAGATGAATAAATTGTTATGTATTGATTTTTTTGCAGGGATCGAAAATTGAGCAATTTTTATTTTATGTTTTTGGTTTTATGGGTTTTTTCCTCCCAGTTTGAGGATGAAATAATTTCAACCGTTGATCCCTTGAAGTGCTTTACATCTCGATTGACAACCTCGAGCTCGACATTTTTTGTATATTATTGCATATTTAAGCATTTTTCAATTACTGGCAATGGAGGTGTGATTTCTTTCAACAATATAGTGGTGAATTCTTTAATTCGGTCTTCCATATTTTATAGCTGTTCATCAACAGGAATAGGCGGAGGGATATATTTTAATTGCCAAAGTGGAGGTGGTTCAATTCTGAGAAATGTCTGCGCATTTTCTTGTACTGGTGGGAATGTTGGATGGGAAACAAATTCGCAATTTGCGACTATTGCGACTTCACTAACAAAAATTAATCAGATATTTTTTTCATCGATTTCACAATGCGCTCCGGCTGCTTCAGATAGCCGTTATACCACAATTAATATGAGATTTGGAATTCAATCCGGTTCAAATGTGAATTCAACAAACAATTATGTATACTATGCATCTGGTTTTCGGACAGACTCCCCTGTCTCATGTTCCTATTCGTTTTTCACTATTGCTAACAATTTTGCATCTCATAGACATTGTTTTTATGTGCTTCGCGGCTCAGGGATTAGAAAACTTGAGCATAGTAATCTTATTGGTAATAATAGTCCTTATGATGGTGGTATAGTGTTTGCTATTTATAGTGTTGTATTTAGTGTTTCTGACTGTATTTTTTACAACAATTTGGACTGTTTGTTTTTTGCGGAAGCATCATGCTCGATTTCAGTTAGCAATACTGTAGCTGATCACGATTACACTCTCAAATCTGGTCCGGTCTCAACTAATAATATTAGCACTACCTTTATACAAACATGGCAATTATTGAACTTCCATTCTCATGTTTGCAATACCGATAGACATATTACGATGAATATCAATAGGAAAACTATATTTCTTCCGTTTTTGGTTTTATATGTTCTATTTCCCTTTTTATAGGCTAAAGAATTTTCTCTTGAACTCCCAAAAGGTCTGTGGATGAATTCAAATGTTTACATCAAAGAAAATTGAAATAAATTCTTATACAGAACCTTTTTGGAGGATATGAATTAACAATTCTGAAAATTGAAAGTCCTAATATAGTCACTTCATTTATCTCAATGAGTGGAAAGAAGAACGCACCAAGAGGAAAGCCACAAGCTAAACCACAAGAAGTGAAGCCGGAAACAAAACCAGAAGAAGCCCCTGCTCCAAAGAAGTAAAAAGTTCTAATTCACTTTGATGTTTTTTACTGGATATTTCTTTGACATTATCTCAATATATCTAATTTAAATGCCCTCTTCCATTCTTATCAAAGAAGGGAATCGAATTGATTCCAAAATGAGTCAACTTTGTTATTACAATTAATCCCTTCATAAATATAGAATAATAGCCAAAATTTATTCTCATTACTATTCTAAAAAAATACTTCGATAAGAAGACAGAAGTTGATGAATGCTAATAAATAATAAACAAACCATGGAATTATAGTAATTCCCAAAAAACAATTCCAAAAGAATAACTATCAGCTTTCTCTGTATGTTTCTAGAGTTTTCTAATTTTGAGATCCATTAACATTATTTGTAGCACCAATAATTGTTTGATTTCGATTTTTCACCTTTGAAAAACCAATATCTGAAACATTTTTTTAGTAACTGGCTTTCCTGATTTGGGTAAATATTCCGTTTTCAACTTTATTTTGATTTTATTCATTTTTATACAATGATATTAATTAACCCAACAACTTTACTATTCGATGACTCACATGCCAGTGATTCAACAATATGATCAACAAAACTAGTTTTCAACTTGTTTTTGTTGTGTTTAAAGAGATTTAGAGATGAATATACTGGTCAAAATCGAATTATTTGAGTGCTTCGTGTGATTTCGGAGTTTTTTGTACTTTCATTGATTTTTTTTGTGTCAGGATGTATTCCTAGTGATAGAAATGATCAGATTGGAGTAATAAATATGTTGAGAGAATGGGAATCACATTTTGGAATTCTTGATAGTTTTAGTCTTTGTTGTCAAGAGAAAGATGGAATAGTTGTTAATAATAGCGAAAAGTATGAAGTGAATATTGGATGTTTGTTGTTTTATCGTTTAGTTTTTCGGGAATTCGACAAGAATAGGTGTGGAATGGTTTTTAACTTTGACTCATCATATTCTAGAGAATCATTTGAAGTGTTTCTAGATCTGATTCATAATCGAATCAGTTATCCAAGTGTTGAAAAAGCAGGTGATGTTTATGATATTTGCAATTGTCTTCATTGTGATTCTCTTTGTCATTTTCTTAATGATGATTCATCTGAGAGAGTTCTCTCTCTCCTAATACAAAACCAAGACCAAAACCATAATGATAGTATAGATTTCTCCAAATATGAAAGAGCAATTACTCAAAAGATCGAAACATATTTGAAGAATCCAAGCTTCTGTTTGGTTTCTCTTCCATCATTATGTCGCATTTTTGCTGATTCTAATCAGACTTTCACTTTATCTTCTTTAGAACAATTCTTGATTGGATGTATGAAACATCATGGAATTGGTGCCAAAATGCTTCTTAATAACATTAAATATCAAAAACCTTCAGATCTCTCTGAGCTGAATAGATTTCTCCATATCATGTCTATTGAAGACACAAGTGATATATATGATAACTCAAATCATTCTTTAACATCTTTATTCGGCCAAAGTTAGAATTGGAGAACATAATAATAAATTCAGAGAAAAAGAATATATGTTAGAGGAGAAAAACATGTTGATATAAGTCTAAGATGACCAATTACTTCAAATTCTCATTAATCTTTCCCAGTATTACATTTCCCGCTCTTCCTAGCTTATCCTCTAACTTAACCCCTTCACATATTCATCAAATATAGCTTTCCTTTATGAAATCTCTTATTTTCTCCATCAAAGAACCCTTCAAACCAGAGCTTGATCACAAATACAAAATAAATCTAATGAATGTGGTTTTTAATCCTCATCGACTTACTGTCCTCCTTTACTCCTTAGGAATTTAACAACATTCGGATCCCTAGCTAATCCCAATGGAGTTTTTCCATCAGTATCTTTATCATTTATATCAGCATTTTGATTAACTAGATATTCAACAACACTAAGATGACCATTATCAGCAGCATAATGAAGAGGAGTCCAATTAAATATAAAAACTCAACATATGCATTTTTAGCATTTATATCAGCTTTTTGATTAATTAGATATTCAACAACACTAAGATGACCATTTTGAGCAGCATAATGAAGAGGAGTCATCTTACCATAATCTTTTGCATTTATATCAGCTTTTTGATTAACTAGATATTCAACAACACTAAGATGACCATTTTGAGCAGCATAATGAAGAGGAGTCATATTAAATAAAAAAACTCAACACTTGTATTTTTTGCATTTATATCAGCTTTTTGATTAACTAGATATTCAACAACTCTAAAATGATCATTAGTAGCAGCTAAATGAAGAGGAGTACCACTTGGATCCCATCTACTTGTATAGGCATTTATATCAGCTCTATGATTAACAAGATATTCAACAACACTAAGATGTCCATTTTCAGCTGCATAATGAAGAGGAGTATAATTCAATATAAAAACTCAACTCTACATTCTTTTGCATTTATATCTGCTTTTTGATTAACTAGATATTCAACAACACTAAGATGACCATTTTTAGAAGCATAATGAAGAGGTGTCAAATAATCATTACCTTTTGCATTTATATCAGCTCCATTTTCAATCATGAAATCTAACAATGGAAGGTGGAAAAACACAGATACTGTACAAACAAGATTTGGGGTTAAGAAATCTTGTCCTTGACATATATGAAAGAGATCTAAACAGCCACTGCAAACAACCATTGATAACACATTCTCGTTGATCTCCAATCCTTTCATTAACAAATGCCGAAAACACTTGATTGAGCCAAAAAATCCAGCAAAGGATAACAAATCAAGATATTGCGGCTTATTACTCCACTCAAAGGGACTCCATTTAGCTTTTTGATTTAAATTATCAATATTTATTAAATCATACTTGAGACAATACTCAATGCTTGATGGATGAAAACCATATTCGATCAGTTGATCAATATCAGTTTCATTCTCAAAGAATGATTCATCAATACCATAAGGCTTGAACTTCTTTTTTATAAAACTATAAAAATCTTCGATCTCTTTCCGAAAATAATAGCTTAACAAGAAAGTGTTACCTTTTCTCAGAAATGGTTCGATTTCTTTAAATTCAAAAACACCTCTTTTGTATAATTGATATAACAAAACTGGGCATTTATTAGATTTTTCTAATAGTTTTTGACGAAAATCAGCTAATTTGCAATACTCAGTTGATAATCGCACCGCTTTTTCAAGTTGATGTGGCCGGATCTTTGGTAATTCGATAATTCTATCAACACAAAACTCAATATCATTTATTCTAATCTCATTTCCTTCTCCAAAAAGAAATCTCTCAAATGAAATCTTCTCTTCCATCTGATCAAAAATGACATTTACGATCAAGATGAAGTGATTTGATTCCTTGCAAACAATCCAAAAACAGAGAGAAGTTTTTTCTGAGTATCAATTTAATCCAAGTATTTTAACAATTGATATGTTCCTAATTGGGAAAAAACATATGTTCATTTTAAAGAAACAGAATAGATTTATCGTCCAAATTTATAATGAAAACAAGTGTTAATATGTCTCATTTTATTGATTGTATCACCAAATCAAGTTATCAAACCATTTCTAATCCTAGTGGAGATATGTTTAAAGTCAATTTTATTGAAGAAAGTGTAATGAAAGCTAGAAAAGAATTAGAGGAAGAAAGAAGCGTTTTATTGACTGAACTTCAGAAAAATAACCAAGAAATAGTGCTAAAACGCGATAGTTTTCAAAAAAATTTGAATGAAATAACGTCTAAACTCGAATCAGCTCGCAATAGGTCAATTGAGCTCTCCCGCATGACAAACCAGCTTACAGTAGATTTTGCCAAAATTACTGAACAACTGGACTCCGCAACTTCATTTGTTAACAGAGCTGAAGGTGTTTCCAGGATTATTCAGTATATTATAATATTTAATACACAAGATTCAATTGATAGTATTAGATCATCTCTATCTAATTCTGATTTTCCCGTTGATTCTTACTTAGATTCGTCCGAATTTATTGCTAAACTCATGAAATCTGTTAATAGCATTGTATCTAATGATAAAGGATCTTCACATGATCTTTCCAAAGCAATAACCAACCTCAATGAGTATTCTAGATCATTATCTTCGAATTTACTTAATTTATTTATGTCACATGGGTTATCATACAATAATGGAAAGTATGTTTGTAACCATAAGTATCGAAGCGAAAATGCAGACTATGTTAAAGCTCTAATGCTGTTAAATAATGGAGAAGATGCTTTAAAGAAATATATTTCTTTATTTCCTCTAATTTATAATCAAAGAGGTCTGACATTATATTGCTCAAACATTGAAACAATGCCAATTAATCGTATCAATGACAATTTCAACAGTTTGTGCTCCGAATTTGAGCAAAACTGTCGTGACTTATGGGAAGAAATGGATATATTATTTGATCGATCTCTCCAAGCCAAACTTAAGCTTCAACAAGAAGTAATATCATCTATTTTCAAAATCTTTGTGAAGAAATATTTGGATATGATATCTTCAAATCATCCTGATCAATTTTGTGTAACATTATCTTCTTTGTATCAAAAAGCTTCAAATACAATGAAGGGGATATGGGAAATTGACAAACAACCTTATTCAACGACCAATATTCTCGATGATGCATTTATGGAATATCAAAAACGATATTCAGCACAAGAATTGCAGAAGCTTGCCACAATTGAAAACAAAGAAATATATCCAAAAATCAAAGAGATACTGCAATACTTTGATAATGAAAAGAAATGGAATCCACTCCTTAATAAGCCAAATGCTAATATTGACGTATTTAAATACTTCGAAGAAGAATGTATTATTGCCATGCTAAATGCGACAACAAATGCATGCGAAAGAGCAAGCATTGTATGTCCTCAGGAGAGCATTTCTGCCGTCTTAAAGGCAATTCTTGATTTGTTTATTGAGAGAACTTTGCGAGAGTATATTATCGAGTTCATCCGCGTATGTATTGTTCAAATGAAAAAAGACACAGAAAAGAAATATACAGAAAAAAAGATATCAGATAAAAAGGATGAAGACTCCTATGCATTCTCCAGTGTCAATAAGTTTTTCAATATTATTGCTTCTTTAAGTGGAATTATAAACACATTTGATGATAAATATGAAAATAAACTCAAACCAATCCTCATGCCATTATCAAAAACACATGCAGATTTTCTATCTGAGAAATCCAAACTTGTTGACAGTCTTGAAAACCGAATTGTTGAAGGACTTGATGTTTGTATTAGTATTATTCTGAAATATGTAAGTGATGTTTTATCATCTAAAGAGGCTGTGAATACTTATGTAATTTCCAAATCAAATATTGATAATAGATCTAATTCACCAATTTGCATTGATTTTGTAAAACATTTTCTATGCAAAGGAGGGGTAGTAGAAAAAATGAACCAATTTCTTGGAGGCGAAAATCTTGGATCATTTTCTTCAGTGCTCGCTACAAGGGTATTTGATGAATTCCTGAAACACGTTTTCGAGTACAAATTTACTTTCCAAGAAGGTACTATTTTGTTTTCATTGGATTTAGGAGAATACTCAAAAGTGTTTGAAAAACTGGATAAAGAGATTCTTAAATCCAAATTGGAAGATCTGTTTATTGCCGCAAAAATCAACCAAAACTCTCCAGATAGTATCATCGACGTTGTAAAGACACTATCTCCTTCCGCCAATGCTTTAGAATGGGCCCGAAAACTTGTATCTAAGAGGTCCGACTTCAAACAAAACAAGGTTCTGAATATGATATAAAGTCACTTTTTTTTTATGGGTTACGCGCTTGTATCTATATATATTCTTGCTGTGTTAACGATGTTCTGTACACTTACTGGATGGATAGGGTGTGCTGTAAGTAGTGGATATTGGTGGGATTCGGTGAGAATTGATTTTCCTGAGTATGGGGGTGAGTATCGAAAGTTTTCATATCTTGTGCTGTTAAATGTAGCTCTTCCTGCTGGCTTTATATCTTTAATTTTGCTTTCATTGATTTTCGAAAAGGTTTTTAAACTTAACTTGATTCCATCATTGTTATCCGGATTTGCATATATACTCATGTTATCAAATGTTGTTGCAAATCCGTTAATAATCAAATGGTCGACGAAAGACAGGTGTGCATGGATGTATCAGCAGCCTAAAAATAATTTATCATCAAATAGCATTGCGCGATTTAATCAATGGATTGATGATGAAACAAAAGGATTCTCAGATGGACAAAAAAATGTATTTATTAAAAATTTAGATGAAAAGAGGTGCTATACAGATGGTCAAAAGTTCAAAAAGTATTATGGTGTTCAAATTCTTGCAGTGGTTCTGCTTTTCACAATGGCACCAATTTACACCTGTACAGTATAAATAAAAGAAGCAATCTTTAAATCATTGTGTCGGTTCCTAAAAGCTCAACACCGTATCCTTGTGTATACTGGTTTCTACGACTAATATACCAAAAAGAAATGGCGACAATCACAACAACAAAAATTATTGTTGCAAAAACATACCCAGGAGATCCTTTGGTTTCTGGTTTTTCATTTTGCTTTTCGGTTGGGAATTGAGTTTGTTCAATTGTTTGGGATGATGTTATTTCAGGCGTTGGTTGAATGACAAGCACACCAGGTGGTAATGGGCATTTGTTTGAGATTCGAATGGGGAAAGGAGGAATGTTATCTTCAACTTCATTCATAAATGATAGAGGTTGAATCAGGGTATTACAACCTGAATATTGAGAATTCCATAATGGAATTACAGATAAAAGTGCATGTGAAATATTGTGGGCTAAAGAAAAAGTAATAGGTATTTTTGCCTTGATAATAACTGGCATTGAAAACACTGATTGAGATGTATCGATATCAATAATTGAAACTAAAGCAGATTGAGATGAGGAGTCAGAAGACAGGAAATCGCTAAATGATGAAATTGATAATTCCATTTTAACATTATTACCACTGGTAATTGGAATAACCTGGTATGGAGATGGGCTGGAGATGGATTCGGGCATTTTGTTTACTAGAGTTAGAGCTTGTTCTGTATATGCCTCATGTCTTCTGTTTTCTGCATACAATTTATAGGTGGTATTCTTGACAATGCATGGAATTGAATAGGTCATCTCTGTTGATGGCCTAACATCACTGTCAATTTGATATAGAGTTGAAAGAAGGCTATCTTTGAGATATATGCTATATTTATGTGATGAATATTGAGGACTAGCGTATAGTGTCATAGTAAAATCAGAGCCACATTGAACAGATGATGGTCTAACTTCCATACGTAAATCAGATGGATCAATTATGTTTTGTTGGGCAGGGGATGATTGTAATAATGCATTCTCCTTAATATCTAAATTAGGATTATAATCAAGTCCATAAATCTTGAGATTGATATTTTCAATAATGGAATCAATACAATATCCTTCAATAGAAATCCGGATTTTCCACTCTCCATTTTTCGCATTCTCACCAAAGAAATTGCGAATAACATAAAAAAGTGTCCCAGTTGAATCTTCACAACTTGAAGGTGTTACAACATGGGCTACAGTACCTGTTGGTGATACCAAATCAAGTCTCAAAATCGAAACCTTCTTGAAATTGAATTCTAGAGCAACATACTCTATAAACTCAATTTGAGTTACTTTTTGTGCTTTCACCTCATGAAAACCACTCCTAGAATATTGAATATGCATATCAGTAAAAGAAACTTCATCATGTACTTGGGTTTTGAATGGAATCCAACTTGATGATAGATTTATTGCTGCATTTGCATCTACTCTCCCGAATCCATATATATCACTATACTTCACTCTTGCAGAATTTGTCTTCCAAGAACTATGGAAAGGATCATTCCTTTGAGAGGTTACGGCAAAAATGGCTTGAACATCTCTCCAAGAAAGATCAAACCTACTCTCTAACATTAATCCAACAACACCAGCAACAACAGCAGCACCTGTACCAATTGGGTTTACACCATTAACATGAATATCACCATGGCATTTATCAATTCCATCTAATGAAATACTTGGAGGATATGGCGCATATTTATCTTCTCCAAAGGGTGCAAAATGGCCTCCAGACGGGGCGTTTACAACGATACATGTTCCTCTATTGCTCCAAAATGCTCTTTCACCTTTGGGAGTGATGTCTGCGACTGATATAACATTTGGATTCTTGACATCTGGGAAAGTATTTGCATCAATTCCACTTAATGCATCATCACCTACAGGAGAAACAAAAATTGTTTTTGAATTACTCTTGAGTGCTTCTTCAATTACTAAAGATTTCTTGGGAGCATAACAGCGAGCGAATGGGGTGCCAAATATATTACTGCATGTATGAGGAATAGTAAGAAGTTTAACATGAGTGACCGAATTAGACTGAGAAAGTGCAGCTGCAATTTTATTCTCATCCAAAGCAGATGTTTGTTTTATACAGTAATAAGAAGCATTTGGAACAATACCAGAAATACAAATATCGTTACTAGACGCCAAAGTAATTGCGGCCATTGTGCTAGTCTTCTCCTTGTTCTGATCACCAGGATAGGGTTGGACTTCCTGATCTGGTGCATCAGGATTATCAAAATTAATGTTCAAATCTGCAATATTCTGATCTTTGAGATCTAAATGGTCTAAATAACATCCATTTCCAATAATTCCATACAAAACTCCGGATCCAGTAATCCCTTTTTCCCATACGGGAAGAACACGAATATCCTGGCGAGGCATGCTCATATATATGCCAGAGTTATTGACATTATGCTGAAGATGTATCAATGGATCATGGGGAACAAATCCAAAAACAAGGGGTATAAATACAAACATTCAAATGAACGATAGGCAGGTTGAATTGTGGCTACCGGTGTTTACAACAGATAAACAGGACTGGCAAACAATAATGGAACAGGACGATTCGGATGTTGAGATAATATCCAATAGGGTCCAGTCCGTTTTTCAGAATCCAATGACATACGGAAAACTTGAAGTAATTAAAGAAAAGATATTGTTTGGGGACCCTAGTGTCAAAGTTCGTAGTCTTTTTCCTGAAATAATTGGATTTTATCATAGTAATAGTGATGAAAATAGTAGGAAGCTAGTTGCATCATGCATTCGGGTAGCTTTGGATACTAATCCACAATTATCAAAAGATCTTATTTCTGATAGGCAGATTATTGTCGGATTCGCTAATATTTTGGGGACATCGAATGATTATGACTTTTTAGAAGATGCTTTGCATGTGATAGATAGGATTTTTAGTATAAATTGTACATTTATGTTATCTGTTATGTCTTTTCCGCTCTTGGTTCAATTACTTAAGAAAAAATTCGGACCTATAGAAAGGAGAATAATCTGCAATAGAATTTTCGAGATTACACAGAACTGCATTCCCAATGGCTCTGCATCATCTTTAGATATGTTGTTGGAATATGTGAAAAAATCAGAAAAGAATCAATCAGATTTACTCACAAAAGCTGTTAACAATATAGGAAAACGAGCAACTGGAAACCAGAATTTGCTCCTTTTTTTTCTGAGTGAGATTAAGCCAGAAAATGATAAAATGTTATTGAAGGATGTATTTCTTGCTTTGTCCTTTCAGTCAAAAATGGATGAGTATGCGAAAGTTATTATTAGTTATGACATTGACTTTAGGTTTTATTTGTTAACAAATAATATATCCAATGTTTCTCTTGAGTATCATTGTAGCGTATTGAGTTTGATTTTGGCACTATTGCCAAGTACTCCACATATTCAAATAATAACGAATTTTCCACAGAGAAATCTAGCCGAATCGAATCGATTTGCTTTGATAGTCCAGCCCATTTTATATGAGGCGATAATAGAAATGCCACTTAGTATTCAGGAGCTTTTAAAGGCTTTTTTAATGACCCTTTTTGTCTCCACTTGTAGTATCTCTGATGATTTTGTATTTCGAATTCTTGTTTTTTCTTCAACAGTAGATTATGCCCCTTATATCGCATCTATTTTAGCTTTTTATTCAACTGATGATAGGTTTATAAAATCATGTTTGTTAAAAAAGCTATTCAATCATAAAGATTCTGTTAAATTCAAAAAATGGTATTCTGAGTTATTGGCTTCTTTAGGAAGTGTTATTCCCAATTCTGAAAAAAAGTCTCCCCGTTATGTTATTAAGTCTTTACAAGACTGTGCTAATGATCTTGCAACTGGACTACTAAATCCATTTGAATTTCTTTGTTCTGGTATAATTTCTAAGATTATACCACTATGTTTGAAATCTGATTCATCTATTATTGATGATATGGGAAAAGAAATATCTCACTTGTTAAAATATATTCATTTTTCTTATAGAAATGAGAATGTTACCCCTGAAGCATATAATGTTTTTCTGGGTAAGAAAGCGTCTGTTTTATTTTCTGTTATAGGACAGCCCCAAATCTCAAAGGAACTGCCTGTTCATTTGTCACTTTCTTCTCTCCTATTTTATCCTCTAAATTTATTTTCTAATAATGGTGCTATTGAATCCATATTCAAAGCTCCACATTTTTCATATTTACGCAATCCACAAGATGACACAAGGAACCCTGATATCATATATGCTCTTATTTCATCATCAAATAATCTTGATCATTTATTTTCTTTTGAGTCAACGAGAGCCGTGTGTTCCGCAAAGAATTTTGTAAGTGATATATTGTTTATGAATAGTGAGCAAAGTGGTTTACCTGACCTGACAATTGATCTTATTATTCGAAATGGTTCCCCAATTAATATCCGTAGGACATTTCCAAAATATAATAATGGATTATTTCTACCTTTATTAGATTTATTATTGAATATTCATGCGAAAACAGATCAATGCTATATTAATAATTATTTTGTGTCCCGTGTTAAAGAACAGTTCTCGAACCCTATTAGTTCTTTGGGGCATATGTCACCATGTTTTGATCTAATTAATCGATATAGTTTTTTGTTTCCTTTTGAAATTCGTCTTATGTCCTTCAAGATGGAGTGTTTTTCACCCATCAATGCCTTTAGGCATTATATAAAGGAATATTGCCCAAATAGTGATATTCATTTGCCATCAGAAGTTTTTATAAGATTGAGGTGTTCCAGAGATAAACTATTTGAACATGGGGCAGATATAATTCGATACTTTTTTGCAAATAATTATTCAATTGATATTAGTTTTGATGGAGAAGAAGGCGTTGGGAGGGGACCCACAAAAGAGTTTTTTTCTCAATATTCATTCTTTTATAAATTAAAAACGTCAGCATTGTTTAGAAATACTTCAAATGAAGGGATATATTGTTATGACAATCAGGGATTATTCCCATCTCCAAATCTAAGTGAATTTAACAAATATTTTGAAATGGGAATTTTTGTAGCCAAAGCAATCTTATCCGATTGTGTAATTGATCTTGATTTTAATCCAGCATTTTTCAGACTTGTTAGAGGGGTTTCGATCAATCTAGAAGATATCGACTCTGCTTTAGCAAGGTCTCTTCAGGATCCTGATCAGTTAATTGGATTAGATACATCATATCCTGGCATTGATGGATTCAAAGTAATAGCAGATCTGAAAGAAACTATTACCCGGACCAATGTTCGGGATTATATTTATGCTGTGAAAGATTTGACCCTGAATCGTTCTCCTAAACTTGCGGCAGAATATTTTAAAAATGGGTTTGAACAGGTGTTTTCTTTCCAACACTTGGATATATTTAGTGAATCTGAAATTTGTGAAATTGTGTCAGGACGTAGAACTTCATTCACAATTGAAGAATTGGAGAGATCCATTAATATTTCTCACGGGTATGAAAAAGAATCACCTGAAATACGATATTTGTTTGAAGTTATCTCTGAATATGATAATCACCACAAGAAACTGTTTTTGCGATTTGTGACAGGGCTTAGCAGGATTCCTATTGGTGGACTTGAAGCCCTTACACCTCGAATCTCTGTAATTAAAAAAGATACCGAATTGACTGCAGATTCTGTGTTGCCCACAGCATCTGTATGTACATCATTATTGAAGCTACCTTTATATTCATCTAAAGAAATACTGAGGAACAAGCTTACTCTAGCTATTGAAGAATGCCAAAATTCATTTTATATAATATAAATACTTGTTGTTTTTATTAATGAGGTCTGACGCCATTCATTTCTGCCCATTCAACAAGCTGTCTTGGAATCTCTTCAAGAACTTCAGCTGCTAAAACAGAATAGTGCGAGTTTGCAAATCTATTGAAAGGAACAAATTGGACTAAGTCTCTTTGCATTGTATGACCAGATCGTGAAACAAGTGGTTCGTCATCTGCATCCAATGTATCCATTGCAGAAAAGTCTGCATTGCCAACTCCAACAATAATAATAGAAAGAGGGATTCTTCCTGCAGCAACAATAGCATCAATGGTGTCTGGCATATCATTAATTATTCCATCAGTTATAATAAGAAGAATGGTATAGGTCCTATTTTCGTTAAACGAGGCAATAGCAGTGTCTGAGGCGGCTCTGATTACTGGTGCGAATAGGGTAGGACCACTCAATTGAACATTCATCACTGCTTGCCGGTAGATGTTGAGAATTCCATCTAATCCATGAACATTTGGATTCCCGGGATTAAAAGTGAGTGGGAAGCAGTGGTTAATAATTCCTCCGACTTTGGCACCAAATCCAAATACAGGAAACTCTTGATCTGTATCATAAGGACACAAAATCTCACCAACTGCTCTGATACATTTTTCATACTGATTTATCCCATCAACAGAGAAATAATGCAGGGAATTCGGATCTCTTGGATCTCTGTTTGATGCAGTGAAATCAATGGCTGTGATGAGGTTAAGTTGGATTCCTCCTCTAATAAAATCATAAAAGCTATACTTTTGAAGAATTTGAAGAGTATAAAACTCAAACTTTCCAACATTATTATGATGTTCATCGAACAAATCAATCTTTTGTCCAAGCATTTCACTAAACTGAGAATAAGAGGAATCGCATGAGCCAATTAGCGCTGGTGCGGTATTGGACCTGTAATCAAAGAAAGAAATTCTTAAAGGTCTTTCAGGGTCACAATTACACAAAACCTGATAGGGAATAGAAAACTGTTCCCATTTGAGTTTCCTATTAACTTCTGATTGATATACAGGCACAAATCCACCAGATTCCAATGATTTGTATATTATAAACAATGGATCATTCTTGAAAATCCAATTCATTTTCTTAAGGTTAAAAGCTTTGACCACACCTTGAACAATTGAAGCAGAATTCTCAACTTGTTCTGGGTTAATTCTTAAAGTCCCGCGAGATTCATCTTTTCCTGGCCTCCTCAAATCCAAAATAGTTGTTGTATTGTTTGAACAAATCTGAGATAGTTCAATTTGAGCTTCGCCGATAAAATCTTGGCTCGCTAAATCGGCTTTATCAGACTCAACAGAAAAAACTTTGAATAGTAGTAGCTGCCTGGTTTCAAAAACATACATAAGAGAGAAAAATTTGATCCATTCTGGATTAAGATTATTCCAAACAACCTCTGTTCGAGCAAATTCTCTCCATTTGCCAGAGTCAAAAACATAGAGAACACAAATAGGATCTGAAACGGTTATAACATCCATATCGACCAAATTTCTGGCAGAAAGGTGAAGGTTAATAATTGGAAATGTGGAATGAGGATTAATGGCAACACTGGAACCACCAACAGATTGAACACCTGAATAATTCGTCCCAACACCATTCACATTGTCACGAGGATTATAATTGCCGTAAGTCACACTCATAAATGACAAATTTCGGTTCTTGTGAAAAATCTAAAACAGCCGTTGAATATTTTGTGAGAAATGGGATTTTTAGGGTTTTTTCTAATTATCACTCTGCTTTCAAAAATTCATACCCCATTTCCTTGGCGAATTCGAAGTCGGTCTCTAGGTTATCACCTATTAATGTTGTATTATTTGGATCAAGATCTTGTAGGAGGTTAGCAATAGAATTCTTGTTTGGCTTTCCTATTATTATTGGTTCAATGTATGATGCTACTCTTGGAGCAGCTGATAATGAGAAGGGTCCTGGAATGAATGAACCTGATGATGAAGGGAAATATCTATCCCTTCCTACGCAATATAGTGGGAGCTTCTTCTCATAAATGTATCTTGTGGCCAAGGATGCTCTTAGGAAATCGTAGGATTGATCTGAAGCGATAACGACACTCTGAGCTTTTTCATAAAGTGAGATTTCTTCTATTGATTTTTTCTCATGGTCTTCATATGTTATCACGTTGATTCCAGCCTCTCGAATTTCTTCGATGAATGATTCATTACCGAATAACAAGATGCTGTCGATTTGATTCATTTTCAAGAAATTGACAGTCATCTTGGCTCCACTGATGATATTATCAGTATTTACATGAATGTTTGAGCTCAAGAGCAAATCGCTAATTTGATTTGTGGAAATTCGGCTTGTATTCGTCAAAATTTTTATTTTTTTGCCTGAATGTGATGCTTCATCATATATTTTTTTCCCTTCTGGTATTGGGTCGTTTCCTCTATATAAAACGCCTTCAAAATCAAGAAGGATCGTCATAAAAAAAAAAACTTTATCATATTTATTTATATAGAGCATTGTCTCCGTTTTTCTTATTTGGAGAGAAAAGAGAAGGAGGATTTCCAAAGGGAGACCCGAAGAAGCCAAAACCATTCGGAGTCGCTTGGTTGGAAAACAACTCTGATCCGATTCCTGGAGTACCTCCGATCTGTGAATACAAATCTTTTGGTGATGGCAGAGCTTGTGTTTCATTGGGAGGCTTCGATGGGTGAATAGGCTCAACTATTGGAGCATTCATTTGTGGTGCAAACATGGGTTGCATACCTGGAATAAAGCCATGATTATAATACATAGTTTGGGGATCGCCGACAAGTTTGACATTGATTCTGCTAAAATTCTGTTGAACGGGGATTGAGAGTTGCAAATTCGGTTTTGCCTTGGTTTTCTCTTCTTTCTGTGATCTCTTCGAAGAATCTTCGATTAAAAATTGATTTCCACTCTGATCAATTTGCATTCTCTTTGATATTGAGGAATTCCATCTATTTTTGATGGAATTATCAGATCTTCCTGAAAGATGTTTCGCAATCAGAGCCCATTTAGGTCCATAAATTTTATGATACTCAAATATCATTGAATCTTCCTCTCTTGTCCACGATCCCTTAGAAATACCAGGATTAAGATGATTAAACCATCTTTCTCTGCACTGTTTGGGAGAACGTTGTATTAATTGCTCACATAATTTCGGCCAATTCGTTGGTCCATTCTTTTTTACATATTCTACCACAATGGCATCTTCTTGAGGGGTAAATGGACCTTTTGTTAAATTTGGATCTATGCATTTCTCCCACCTCGATGAAATCTGAGAAGCCGTCCGATTCGGAATATGAGTCGCTATTAAACTCCATTGTTTTCCGTGTACTTTGACTAATTCTCGTAGTAAATCATCTTCATGTTTTTCCCATTTTCTACCCATTTTAAATCAAATGATAAAACTATTTTAATATGTTTATTTGTGGTTTTTTTCAAAAATCCACAATTTGATAAATCTACAATTTGGCGGCTGATTTTATTTGAAAATGTTCAGCAATTTTATGTAAAATCGTTAACCAAGACTTGAAGAGAAACGATTTTTTTTGAATTGATTTTTATCGTATATACAAGGAGAAATGCAGCTGATTGGAAACCCCGAGCCATCATTTGCATATATTCCAAAGACTGCTCTGAACAATGAAGAATTTGAGCATTTAAAAAAATCTTTACAATTATTACGCATTTCTCAGATCAGATATTTAGTACAAAAATTTTCTTTGCCTGCAAATGGGAACAAAACTCGATTGCTTTCTATAATATTGGGTTTAATAGATAATCTGAGGCCTACTCCTCTCCTTGTTCAGATAAGTGCGGAGGTGAATAAGTTGATTGCCCAACAACATGAACCATTTACTAATCCTCTAGAGTCAATGCAAAAAGTTAGTATATTTAATTCGAATGAGGATTTGATTTACCCAGAGCACCCTTTTATTCGCCTTTTAGATGCTCCGCCTTTGATGCCTCCTCATTTAGCATTAGCAGGAACCTCATCTGGCTCATACACATTCATGTCTCCGCAAAAAGACTCAAAAATTTTAATTGTTTTTGCTTGGTTTTCTAAAGATTTTCTTCCATTTGAATTACAATGTGAGCTGAACAATGTACAGATTTCTATTTCTATTGATGACCCTTACCCATTGCCAATTGATATTACAGATCTCGTTTTTTCCCCTAATAAGTCTCCAAATGTTTTCACTATAAGTTTTATTAAAACCCCTGTTCCCATTATCCTATCCATCAATGAGTATAGTATCATTACAATGGATGATGTTATAAATGATTTTTGCAGAATGAAGAATATCATAGGCGATAATCAGAATTTGTTTATAAAAGGGAGGGAATGCTTGCATGAGAAGTTTGTGCCTCTCGAACACCATTTTTCTGTAAATTTAGCCAGACGATCATCATTTTGCCTTGTATGTGGCAAACTAATTGATCCAAAAAATTGTTTAATCATTAGGAAATAGTCCATACATTCAAATAGCTCTACTTAATAATGGAGAACCACTTTTTGTGATAATTATTAACACAAATTGACATATTCATTATGGATTTTGATCCATTACTAGAGAAATTGCTTACCACAGTCAATATCCCCTAATATGAACATCAGGGTGAGATAAAGTTAGAACTTTTTGTAAAATGGATTGTAAATTGTAAATGGAAAACTCATTAGATTTTTCACAAGATTCTTTACATTTGTGGCTTATTAATCACCAAGAGTTTATTCAATTTATTAAATTTGACTCTCCTGATGATCCTCTCGACAAAAATCTCCGAAAAGAAATCATATTTCATACACTTGGATTAATTACACATTTTTATCATTATAGGTTGCTTTCTTCTGGTCCTCAGCGCCCAGAGTTTCCAAAACTTGGAAGGGATATCCCTAAATTGTATTTGAAACTTGCTCGAAATCATCTTTATATTCAATGGAAATTGTACCGAATCAGATGCAAACTTCATCAAGAATCGATAAATAAAGTTGATGAGCTTATTGAAGTTTTGAAAGATTCTATGAATGTTGATACATCACAAATTATTGTTGTTAATACACAATTGCTTTTTTTGCACTTGTTAAATGATTCAAAACGATCAACTCAAATGGCAACGAAGGATTTATTCATTATAAATTGTATATCATCTGATGAATACACCATAACCAATCAAGTTTCTTCACAAAAAGCACATATTCATCAAGTTATATTTGCAATGAAACCTTCATTTGATAGAAGAACAATGAATATTGGATATCATCCATTACAGGATAGATTTGAACAATTGATTTTTTCAGATAGCTTTATATTTAGAGAAGAGGTCCAACATCTTATATCTGAGACCTCTATGACAGATCCTCATTCATTTACTTCAAAAGTTGTCGATTTGCTTCAGAAAATTATTAGAATATTTCAGTTTAATGATTCTTTTGATGTTTCTATATTATCAATCATTTTTTTTAGAGCAATTTTTGATGAAGCTTATTCTGTATTTCCAGAATTCTTTTCTTTGGAAGTAGCCCCAAAATTTAGATGTGTTTCTCCTTATATTACAATCAATATGATCGGGGCATCGCTTGAGTATCTTCCGATTCATAATGAAGATGACTCAATTAAAACAATTGTTATGAAAAATAAACATTTGTTGCAAGCTTCAGGTCTAATTACTGAATTAGCATTTTATACCACTCCACTAGATGTTTTGGGGGGGATTTATTCTGTTTTATCAGAAATTAGGTTATATACATCATCATTAGATAGCGATGGAGCATTGTCACAATCCTTTGATTGTATATTTGGATTGTTTTTGCTAGTTATTGCAGCTAGTGATATTGCCAATATTGAAGAAGTTCTTTGGTTTGCAAATGAATTTTCTCCTTCAGATGGTTTGTCTGGGCCATTTGAGTATTCAAAGGCCACTGTAGCCGCTTCTCTGGTTCAATGCTCATCAATTGTCAAATCTTTAGTAGGTAAGTGATCACTGATTGTGTTGTATTATTTATGCAAATTTTTCCAAAATTATAAATTTACAATATGACGGATTTATCTATTTATAAATATGACCTAACTTCCAAAATCAGAAACAATATCCAAATAAACAAGTATTATGATGATTTAATGGTTATTAATAACTCTAATGAAAGTATATGCGAAAATGCTTTTGAATTGTATCAAGAAAATGATTTTTTAGATGATTCTTTGTTCAAAAATGAGGGAGATATGATTAATTATTTATTTTTTTCTTTTAAAAACTATACTAAGTCTGGATTTCTGGATATATTGTGTAAATATTTGTCTGATTCATCTTTTCCTTTTGATTTATTATTAAACATTGAATATTTTAATGAAATTACCGCTTTAGGGCTTAAAAATCCTCAAATAATGGGGAATATTTTGGTGATTATGTCAAAGGTTTTGTTCAATACCAAAAATCGTACTTTTTTGAAAAACTCTGATATAATTCGTCATTTATTTGTGATAGAAAATATGTATGACTTGTCGTTGATCACATTTTCCATCTTGAACAGTGATTCTGATATTGATTTACTTGTATTAACAAATTTGTTTCATATTAGTGAGGATTTACTTAGATCAAATATTGAAAAAAAGTCAATTATTGGATTACATTGTATTGATAGATTAGCTTATCATGGGATTAAAATACCACAAGACCTGATAGATTTCTCTTTTAAGAGATATGAGTCTTCTATTGATAATAATGTATCATTATTGATAATAAGATTATTGAAATCCTCTATTAAATTTAATAACTCACATATTGTTTTCTCACTAAAATCAATTGACTCTCATTTGGACCTTTATTTTGTAGAATTATCTGAGCTATTTCTGATTCATAATCATAATCTTCAACAATCTGAAATAGAATTGATTGTTCTTAAAATTAGTAATGTTATCTCTACATTACCCTATATTCAAATGGTTTTTTGTGTCCAAATTCTTTCAATGTTTAGTAATAGCATTCATGAACATGAAACCATTTTGTTATTTTTCCGTTTTCTTGAAATTAATGAGATGAGCTATAATTGTTTATTATCAATATGTAGGTATCTCAGTAACAGTGATGTTGATGAAGAGAATAAAGAGAGGATTTTGAATCAAGTAAGCGAAAATATTAGTGTTTTGGAAACCTTGTGTGAGAATAATGATGAAAAAGTAACAGAGCTTGCATCTTTGCTTTTACAATCTATTAATAAACTGTAGTCTTTAATGAATAGTATTTGGACTGTTTCTCATGGTTTTTTATTTGATATTTTTAAATATGATTGGAAGAATCAATTTAACTCATCATTATTTCCCAAAGATTTATTGTCTCGAATTCCTTCTCCGGTTTTTAATCGAATTATTGATTTAAGTAAACTCTCAAGCCAAGGAGATCATTATATAGCTGATGTTTTGCGATTAAATGATCCTATACCGACATATTACGTTGATATTATCAAAGAATTGAAAAAAAATAATGTAATCGATGACAATACACTGAAAAATTCTCAGTTTTTAGTTTTACAATATGAAATCCTGCTTGTATATCAAATGTCTCAATATATTAACGGAGTTATTGAAGAACATAATGAATCAATTTCACTATTTGAGAGGTTTAATGAAATATTTTCATTTTTCATTAAATATGAAAATATTAGTCGAAAAGAATTGCTATTAATTCTTGAACCTTTTATTTTCAAACTGATTTCTGTAATAAATAATTCAAAGAGTATCAATTTAGGACTTATTGCGATTTCTGCTTTTAAAAATTACCTAAATACCATTTTGTCGGTTTTTCCACATCAAAGTCTTTCCATTAGTGATTATTTTACGTTTTTTGATCTTGTTTTTTCCTTTCTTTCATATTTTGCTATTGTTGATAAGTTTGAATTCTTAAATGTGACTGTTTTAGATGGTATTTTTGCTATAATTAATAAATTGTTAGAAAAAAAAGAAATTCTAAGTGTGCAATATATGATCAAAAACAAAGAACACATTTTTGATATACTTCTATCAATGTTTACTCGTTTAAGTTTCGCACTTGTTAGTATTCATTCCGAAAAGTTTATTTTATACCAAATTGGTCGTTCAATATTGTTGCTATTAAGCCATTCGATTAGTACGAGTATTGAATTGTCTTCATTTTTTTATGATCATCAAAAAAGGGATGAAATAGGTTTGTTTGTATCATCGATTATTCGAAGTTTTAATAATTTGGAAAAACTGGATATTACCAATTTTTTCCTTTTTATTTCATTTGAAGAACCAACCAAAACCAAAGACTTTGTTCAATACCGTTCCAAACTGTCTATAACAAACAAATCGGAATCAAATTTCCCAAAAATACTTCCAATGAAAATTTATATACCTGAGTATAATGATTTGATTAATAGTATTGTTTTATTAACAAGTAATCAAAATGGACAATCTTTGCTCGTTTCTATTTTTGTGAGATGTTTATCTACAATTAATTTTAGATTTGAAAGTTCCCTAATCAGAGATACCCTCCCAGAACCAATTTTATTGATTAATTCTTTCACTTTTTTGGTCAATGTTTTATCTTCTTTGCCTATTGAGTATTCACTTGCCATATTCAATCAAGGTGATTTTCTTGACTTTATAAAGTGTTTTTCTCGTATTGCTTTCTTTGAGAAATCAAAATTTGTCTATTTTTATTGCTCTCCTTTCGGTAGAATAATGAATTATTTGTTATTGTCGGTGTATGAGTGCCCATCTCAGTCATCAATTGTTTTTATATTTGTTACCTCGCTTTACTCACTCAAAGATCCATATTTATCGCTTCTAGCAAATTCTTTTCTTCTCCAATTATCCCATTCTATTAAAGTGTGGGTTCTCTCAATGATAAAGGAATCTGGATTAATTAGTACATTTTCCATTTTCTATTCACAATGTCAAGTGATTTTTGATGAGAGCCTATCGTTTCTAAATATTGATGAAAGAGAATGTTTAATCAACATTAGATTGTCCTTTTTTGAAGTTATCAATGAAATATCATTGTCTCCTCTTTTATGTTCAGTTTGTTTTGCTAATCCGCTTTTTACATCATGTATCATTAGTCATTATTTTGAAGATTCATTTCATCAAATTATAGGATCGCTTTTGGTTAGTTGTTTTAAGCTTGGTGCAAAGTCAAATGATACAAAAATGGGAATAGCGAATATTTTTCAAGAAATAATTAGGGTTTTAAGAATTCATATCTCTAAAGGTACATTATCTGATAATATCCATCATATTAACGATTTAATTTTAATTGTACACAATCATTATGATTGCGATCCAATTGGTTTTTGTAATATCTTTCAGGAGTCTGGTTTTCTGTATGAATTGTCAATATCGCTTGCTGGTATGGATTGTGAAAAACATTCTGACAATATTTGTGAATTGATTCTTATGTTGCTAAGGAAGATATCTAAAGGGTACAAAATTGGTAGAAAGTTTATATGTAAACATTCAATGGATATTATAATCGTTTACTTATCGAAAATGTGTGTAACAAATACTATATTGAATCATTTAATGTCACTATGCTTCGAATCTGATTTTAACTTTGAAATGACTAAGAATTTGGAGATCAAGAACCATCGAATGATTCATTTTTTGCATGAAATATTTAAGGGTACCGATGTTCATGTTAAAATTTTCAAAACAATAACATCAATTTGTCAAACATCACCTGAAAACCGAATCCAAGTTTTTAAATCTAACATAATTAGGACTACTTTGCAGTATATGGCTTCGTATTCGAATAATTTGTGTATTCCTCCAGCAGTGTATAATTCAATTAATGTTTTGTTAGAATTGTTTTGTATTGTTTCATCTTTTGTATTTAAATGGACCACACTAAGTGAATCGATTGTTTTAATGATGCCTCAAAATGGTTTTCGATTGTGGACAACCAGTATTCTGATTTCTGCATTTACTAAGGTTTTATTGAGTAATGATACACATAAACCATCTTCATTTTATAGATTCTCAGGTAAAGATTCAAAAATGATTCTTCCAAAGATTTCCAGTAATCTAATTCTGAAAGGGTTTTCATTATATATCAGGTTTCAAATTGACTCAGTAAACTCAAGACCAGATTCACAGTATTGTCTTTTAAATATTACTAATTCAACTAATCAAACTATCGTGTTATCGATTATTAACCAATATTTGTGCTTTGAGATTGGGGATAATCACAATAATGTTCAGATTCGAGATATAATACCCTATTCATTAGAGTACCATGTATGGTATAGTTTTATTGTGTATTTTTCATCAAATGATTTTCAATTTTTTATTAATGGTATCAATGTTCATTCAGTTCACTCAGCAAAACTGAGATTTGATTGTTCAATAGATGAATGTATGATATCAAGTTTTTCTCAAAGATTGAAATCCAGAAATTATTCTGATCTGGTTTCGAATATTGGTTTTGTTTTTATTTTTTCTGGAATGCTTTCCGATGATATTATCAAGTCTTTATCTCATCTCCCATTTGATTTTGTTGATGATCCTACTATAAATAAATCTTTTTCGAGTCTCAAAGTGTCTTTAATATGTGGATTCAATGCCAAATTTACCATTGATCAAGAGTCAATCAATTTTGGAAATGCGGGTTTAGGAAATGCTTCAATTAATTGTCATGTAATGAATGAGACATCTAGTTTTTCTAGTATTGTTCTGAATTATGGAGGATTATCTCTTTTTTTGCCTCTATTTGAACAAGTTAATATGACAATTTTGGGGAACGGGGAAAATGACTCGAGTTCTTTTTTATATAATTTGCTCACTTTACTAACGCAATTTTTAATTATTCCCTCATTAGTAGATCTTTTTGTTAAAAAGGGAGGTTTTGAGTCTCTTAGCTTTTTAATGAATAGGATTAATTCTGAGCATATTCAAAAGTGTTCATTAGTGCAATTAAACGAAATATATTATTCTTTGCAGATTAACGAGCACAAATTTTCAATGTTGAATTCGATTTTTCTCAATGTGAACCTATGGAATCATCTTTCGAAACAGAATAAATATATTTTCCTTAAGGATATGACCTTGTCCATAATTCAAACCAGTACCGAAATCATTAGGCACTCATATAAAATTGGATATTTTCTTTCCATTATTAACCAAGAAGATGATTTAGAAACGCGAATAATTTTATGGGACTATGTAAGAATTATATTAGACAATGGAATAACTGATCCTGAGCAAGATTTTTATTTGTTTTTTACCAAAGATTTAAATAACATAATAATTCAACTTGAAAGCATCAAGGTGTTTTTTGATCATTTTCTTTCTTTTTTTGAGAAAAGCCATAGATTTTTCGTTCGTCATGGTATCTATGAAGCTTTTTTATTTTTATTCGCATCAGAGTCTTTAGAAATCAAAAAAATGGGGCTTTCTGTGTTCTTTCTACTCTGTGATTTTAATGAAACAGTTGGATGGTTTAAAAATGGATTTGATAATGCGGTAATTGAAATATCATTTAAAGTGGAGGAATCGGCAGATATGAGTTTTGTTAATTATTGTATGGATTTGTTTTTTAATCCAGGAACAAATCATAAATATTTTTTGTTTGCCCTATTGTGTGCAGTTCTATATAGTTGCTTTGAAGAGTGCTTGAATGGTTTTCTAGCAAAGCTGGAAAAAATCATTATTCAGAGTCCCGAAGAGTATTGTTCTAATATTATTAAAATTAATCACTGGTACTTTTGGTATTTTCGGCTTTTAATTAAGCAATCTGGTTTTAATGTTTTAATTTCTAGTTCATTTTCTCAAACAGTATCACTCATTCTCTCATACTCTTTGGAAAATAGCCAACGATCCGTTTTTCATGACTGTATATCATTTATTTTGGCTCTACAATTTGTATATGGTTATAATGCAAGTAGTTTATTTCATTCTGTTTTCATAAACCTGATGAAAATTCAAAAAGATGTATCACCTCGAGTCGTGTTGATGATTACTACCGAAATATTTTTGTTCTTGTTTTATATACCAATCGGAGAGAGGTTTTGTGAAAATGTTGAGTTGAAATATTTATCAGGAATTAAACCAGAACTGATTATTGAAAAGAAAATATATAACCCATTCCACATTAATGAAGTATATTTAATTTTGGAGAATTTTAATACAATGCCTCAATATGTTTTTTCTTCAAGAATTGATGAAAATGGGATATGGTATAATATTGAACTGGCGCTAGAGTTTTTAATTTTTGTAAAAAGATTCAAGGCACCCCTGGAACAATTCATTTGGCTTGCTGAAGCAAAAATGTCGTTTTTAGAGATTTGCGCAATAATTGTTGGGTTTATTATTCGGAATGATAGGAATAAGTTTCCAATTGTTATTAACTTTTTGGAGGTTATCTTCATGAATAGTAATCATAAATCATCTTCGAATATGATTATTTATGATATTTTTAGTGTAGTTCGAGAATATCCTGATTCTATAGGCTTTTTCAATCAAGCTCTAAGTATTTTGTCAAAAAATTTGAATCGAAGCATAACAAATTTTTCCGAAAATCAAAGGAATCATGAATATGATGTTGAAATTTATTACATTTATCGGGATATTTATTCTCCTATTATGAACATACTTTCAGAGAGGTCTGACAACATTTCTCGAATCGTTTTTGGAAGAATAAAGAGCCTGATTAAACACTTTTCCAAAAATGAAGCCGAATCTGTGATGAATCAATTTTCATTCGATTACAGAAGTGAACTATCATACTTTCAACAATTATCTGATCACCAAAGAATTTTTTCGGAAAAATGTTATATTCACATTCTGAGGGAGCAATTAACAAATGGTGGTCCGTGGTCTTCTAGAGACAATTCCACTAATTGGAAATTACTTATTCATTACGATTCATTATTTCGAAGGTTGGTTTTAAAGCCAAATATTACTTTGCTTATAACTAATCAACTATTCCATAATAAACCCAATACAAACATAAAAAAAATTGCATATAAATCCCTATCGCAAGAGTTTAATCTAGGTAATAATGATAATTCGAGCTTCCTCAGGGTCTCATCAAGTATAAACGCTAGGCTTGTTTTTCTTGATCAATCTTATGAAGGTATGTTATTAATAGATGACAAACGAATTTGCTTTACTAATAAGATTGACAAATCCATTATTATTAGTTTTACTGAAATCGAAATGGTTTTATATCGATCATATCGTCATATTGACACTGCTCTGGAGTTTTTCACGAGATACAGAAAATCATATTTTATTGACTTCCCTGATGGAGATAGACAAACTATGATCACTTTGTTGCGTTCTTCTAAGCTTCCATATTTAAAATATTTGCAAAACAAGCCTTCAGATATATTCTTCCAAGAGTGTTCCTTCACAAATCAGTGGATGAATGGTGAGTTATCCAATTTTCAATACTTAATGCTACTAAATTTGTTTTCTGGGAGGAGTTACAATGATTTATCTCAATACCCTGTTTTTCCGTGGACTATTTCAGATTATAGCTCTCAGAAACTAGATTTGGAAAATCCTTCTATTTACCGGGATTTAACAAAACCTCTGGGCGCTTTGAACAATAACAAACTGGAGAAGCTAAAAGAGATTATGAAAGAAATACCCGAAGGGCCTGATAAGTGTCTTTATCGTTTCCATTATTCCAGTTCTTTCGGTGTTGTACACTATTTAATAAGAATCGAACCCTTTATGAGTATTCACATGAAACTCCATGATAACAAGCTTGACCATGAATCACGATTATTTTCTTCGATAGAGCAAACATGGCACAATATTTTATCTGATGTTCCAATGTTTTTAGAATTGACCCCCGAGTTTTTTTATCTTCCTGAGATTTTTGATGGTTGCTATCTAAGAAATGATAGCATGATTCCAAAAATGGAATTACCTCCCTGGGCAAAAAATTCAACTGAGTTTGTTGATCTTAACCTTAAAGCACTTGAAAGTATGTATGTTTCATCGCATATTAACCACTGGATTGATCTTATTTTTGGGTTTAAACAATACGGGACTGAATCTGAATTATCAAACAATGTATATCATAAATATTGCTATCCTCAATGCATTACAAAATCTTCCTTGGCTAATAATAATCAACTTTTACTTATTCAAAATGTGGCTGATAGTATTGGGATTGTTCCAAAACAACTATTTACAACACCACATCCCAAAAAACTGATGAAAAGTGTTTTTGATTTTTCGATGCTTTCAAAGAGTCTTGTTATTAATGTCTTACATAAAGGGGTTGGTTTGATAAATGTTTTTTGTGATGATTGCAATATTTATCTGGTGTCCGTTTTTTATGAGATATATCAAATTCCCATATTATCTAATAATCAAATTGATTTAAAGAGTTTCATTTCTAACTCACCTCTAAAACCTGGGCTTAACGAAGCAAAGAACATTTCTAAATATAAGAATATGGCATTTAATGCTGATTCAAAGAGATTCATTTCACTTTCAATTGATGAAAACATCTTTCGGGTTTTCAGTATTACCAAAAAATCAATCACCCTTGATATGTCAGTAAGATCACAAAATACCATGTATTCAATGCTTATTACCACGGGGAGATCATTTATTATGACATCTCATCAAGATTTCTCTTTGTATCTATGGGATTTCAGTGGTTCCGTGCCCCTTTCACCACTATATAGGATTACTCCTCAAGCATCATCTTTAGCAGATTTTGATATAAGTAATGATCTGGATTTGGTGATAACAGTATCGAAAGATAAAATCATATCGATGAATCATTTATATTCTGGAAAATACATCAAAACCTGTCAGGTATTTGATGAAGGTGAAATCCAAAAAATTGGCTTAGTTTCTTCTGGCTATATATATGTTGTGTTTCTACACAAGGATAATTCTAACTTTTCATTTTGTACTTATTCCCTACAATTGAAAAAACTTTATACCAAAGGATTTGGCAATAACATTACAATAATTAAATATATTTCTATTGGTCCAAATAATCATGTATTAGTGGTAGTCAAAAATGATGGAACCATCATTATTATTTCTCTACCAAAATTGGAGATTTTATGGCAAACATTTTTAAATGGAACAATAACAGAAATAGTTTTTTCGAAAAATTCAAAGGAGTTCTATTTTACCACAAAAGACGGCGTTTTTGGTTCAATTAGAACTTGCCAATAAATGTTTTTTATTACTATTTTGTTTTTTTAAGAACCATGTCCATTGATACAGGATTCTCAACCCTTTCAATTTGAATAAAATCAGGAAAATGATGTATTTCTTCATATCTATTACTACCTTTTGACACATCTGTGCTTTCTTTTTCAAATGGAAACTCTTTACGAAAACTCTCGAATTTTCTCAGTTTCGAAATGCTTCCATTGATCTCTGTTTCGTTTTCATCATAAGAATTCAAAAAGCATGATGGGATTGAAGTAATACTCTCTTTATCATCATTTTCATGAGTTTTCACAGAGTCAATATTATCTTCATTATACTGAATCAGGCTAATATCTTGTATGAGAGAATGATCTATTTCATTTGGTTGTGCTAATACCTGTTCACAGGATGCTTCTTCTTCATAGTTGATACTGTGGTTTGATTCAGGCAAAATTCCAGAACTCTGATCACTCAGACTCCCATTGCCATTATATAACACTAATTCATTAATCTCGGGCAAACATGTTGTATTCAACACTGAATCATCACCAGAGTTATTACTTTCCTTAATTAAAATTGGTATGTTTTTGAATGTAATATACTGATTATGAATACTATGTAATTCATCATCACATGATTCTAATTTAAAATTCAATAATTCCGCATTAATAATCGATGAAAAAGAATTATTATTTGAACTGGAATCAGCCATCATATACTGATCTGGGAATGGGAGATCATATTCTAAAAGATATGAGGAATTTGTTAGACATTTGTGCCCAATTGATTTTGATTTAAACTCAATATTAGGGGAAATTTGGGATACTACTTCAGGGATTTGTATTGACTCACTACTTTGCATTCTAAAAGAACTAATTCTTACAAACATATCAAAATAGCAAGAAAAAATCTCATTTGGATCGATATTGATAATACCAAAAGTTGATCTAGAATTAAAAAACTCTACTTTGCTATATCGATTTTTAACTAAAACCTGCATAAAAGAATGTAAAACTCTGGTGCTGCTGATTGAAACACTATCAATATTTAAACCATTCATTTGGCTAGTGCTATACATTTCACATATTTTTCCTAGATCCATCTCTGAAAATTGAGATTTGGATATGTCTAATGATTTAATATTTTCATGTTTCTTAACAGTTTCAATAAAACAGTTAATATCATCATTAGAAAACGGTCCTTTTAAACCAGGTATAGAAATAGATCTGAGAGATCTAAGTGATAAAACTCCTTCTAAAAATGGGTCAATACTTGTACTAATACCACTTAATTCAATATTCCCCATATTTTGGCATAGAGATAAGAAAGACAACAAAACATTTTTTGATTTGTTAGAGATTACAGAATGGTTCAACTTAAGACTTGTCCATTCTGCGAAATTTGTTAACAATAAACCACTCATCACCTCAAGAAAATCATCATCACTCAGAATTACTTGGCTTAAATCCAAAGATTTGTTCCTTCTTGGAAGCGAATTACCATAAGCTTTAATCAAATTGCTTACCAATTTAGTAGGCCCAGTTCCTCGAATGCTTAAATACTCTAAAGTATGATTTTTCTCAAGAAATTCTCGAAATGAATCATTACACCTTGAAAAATCAACAAAGTTAATTATCAGAGATTTTTTGGGAATCTCATACTTTGATAGAATTGATATAACTTCAGGGAGATAATCTTGCACTTCACTAATATCAAGATAATCAATCCCTCCATTTTTGGAAGATTTTTCGATGAATGAATCGAAAACTTTGATTGCAGGTTCAGAAAATTGTGCTCCTGCAATTTTCAGGACTTTTAGACAAAGAGTATTATTATTATTTGACAAAGACTTCAAAAGATCAACTAAGTCTTGTTTTAGAATTTGACACTTATTAAGCCCAAGATGATACAAATGTGACTTTTTGGAATCTAAATATTTTGTTAAAACTCCTAATTTTTGGATAATATTTTCACTAAAATCAATATATTGTATAGAATCCAATGATTGTGCCGCTAAAGATTCTATTAGTAATTCAAAATCTTCTTCTTTGGCTCCACAGTTCACAAAATGCAATAACTTCAAACAGCCATTAGTGTTTTTTATGTAATGACTCAAATACTGAAAAAGAGAAGGAATTAAAAATCCATCCGCATAAAATCCATGAATGAATGGATATGATTCAATTGCTTTGATGATACATCCTACATAGGGTTCGCATGATTTCGATAGAACATTAAAATTGAACAAAGTTGAGCAAACAGTTACTAAAAAATGAAAATAGTTAACTGGGATATGATTATAACGAAGGCCTTGCTTTTCAACTAAACTCCAAAAATAAACCTGAAAACATTGACTCAAAGATAGTTTTGGCAAATTCTGCTTTGTAAGTTCTTTATTGCTCACTGATATAATTGGAAATTGATTTTGCTTTTTCCCAATAAACACTAAATTAGTATGCAAAAACAGTGTCTGGAAAAACTCTACGGTATTATCAACGCTAAACGAATAGAAATGATTTGAAAAACCTATTGTAAAAAATCCATTATCTTCTCTAATGTTCTTGATACCACTAAGGTGGTGCATCTTCTTTAAATCCAGGATTTCTCTCTCATCGATATCAAAAATAATGAAATAGTGCTGGGTGATTACATTAACAATACTATTACCGTTAGGAATTTGCCCCTTCAAAGCAATACCGATCTTTTGTTTTGAATTGGAGATTTTATCTATTACTTGTTTGATTTGTGACTTTTTAAGCCCAAAAAAGCGGGTACTATCATATCTTGTTTGATTTTTCATTAAAAATGATTTTTACAAAATTTTGCTATTCATATAAGCGCTTTCAACATGTCTTCTCTCAGATTGATATGAGCCATTGCTTCAGATATTTTTATAATATTGATGACTGGAGGGTCTTCATGAGGCTCCCCTAGCACAGCAACAATTTCCCGATTCTCATTGGAGTATATTGCAGAAAAATTATGGAAATCTGGAAGCAAAAACAATCCAAGAGTATTAACAGATCCATCTTCAAGAGAAACAGTCTTTCCATCAGGTACAATATGAAAAACAAACCACCAAAACCTTTCCATATTGCAACAATATACCAGTTTGGTAGAATTTTCTGATTTTCCTCCAAAGAAAAAAGCATGGTTACCAATAAGAACCATTCCAGCCCCCATGATAAGTGTAGAAGGAGATGCTCCGATTGATTCGATTTGATTTATATTACCTTTTTCGGGGTTAATTGATATGAATCCCCCCGTTTTAGAGCCCCCATAAGCATATATTGAATTCTGGTATACAATTGATGGTATGTTGACTCTTCCTGTTATATCAGTTGTTTGAATTGTCCAAACAAAACTGTTTAAGTCCAAAATACACAAATCATTTAGCCAATTGCCATTAAATCCTCCCCATACAATCAGTTTATCACAAACTACTTCCATGATTGGGGAGGACCTTGGTGATGGTGAGCAACCTTGTGTAGCTACCATATTAATGGTTTTTTTACACAAATCTAGTATATGGAGATCAGAAAAATAGGCATGAGCATTATATCCACCAAAAATTATAATTGAGCCCTTGTAATAAACAGCCTTTGCCCCTGTTCTTGGTGAAGAAAGCTTCCCTTTTGTCTGAATATTCTCCCATTCCTTTTTTTGTATATCAAGAGCCCAAAAATCATTCAAATTGTCACCATTTTCCTTCATACCATATCCAATAATCAATTTCTGAATATCTGGACAAAAAACGGAAAAATGTCCTGTCCTTGGAACAGGGCCAATCCTCTCAGGAATATGAACAGACCATACACCGCTAAATTCACTCTGGTAAAGTTTATGGCAAATCCCCTTTTCAGATTCCTCAATTAATATACTTTCTGCTTCATCAGATGACCTCCTATAAGATATCGAAGTATATGAATCATCATGATACGGCTTTGTAATGGGATAAGCGGAATGATCAATACTGTTACCGTTTCCCATAAAAAAAGAGATGTTTAGTAAGAATAAAACCTTTCACCCCTGAGAGAAGATATCCACTTCGAGATGAAAGAAACTTAAAAATGCAGGGAATATACATATACCTGGGATCTTAATCAAGCTGCCAAAGTATTGCTGAAACATAGACTGCCTCTGATCATAATACTCTTGATCAGCTTTGGTTAAAATTTTGTTCCCAGGAAAAGCTCCTAAATATTTGTGATCCTTAAAATATAATCGAATCTCATTATCAAACTCTTGTAATTCTTTATACTTTTTCATGACAGTAATTTTAGAGACTCTAGTGTCTTTAATTAATGCAAACTCTATTAAAAACCGCACCGTCCCGACAGTATCAAGTTCATTACCAACCATCAAAATAAACATTTGGGGCTTAGTCTGAGAAGATTGGACTTGAGATGACTCTTCAGGAGTAAGCTGATCGATGGAAACTTGTTGCATATTTTGTATGAAAAGACCAATTTTTTACCCTTTTTGTCGGTTTGACAAAATTGTAGCGGTTTTTTAATGGTGCTGTTTAGTCTCTTTATTGTTTTCGATTCTCAGCATTGTCAGTCGAAATGCCATGGATTATATTCGGATTCCAGAGCTAAACTTGATTCTTGCTTAGAAACGTGCAGACATGATCCGATTGGAAATGAGAGAGTACAATTTAGCCAACAAATTATGAGAAAAGATGTTGTTTCATGCATCGGTAAATGCAATGAACATGTTAATTCAACAACAAATTTTATTGTATGGTCAAAATGTCGGAAAAATTGTCTAATTAATGGTAATGAATTGCACTATTTCGATGATACTCAATGTGTATCTCATTGTGACCGATTTTGGAAAGGAACCGTGCATTGGAAACCGTGTACTTCTCAGTGTGAAGGGTTTAAAAAATCCAGACATAAACTTTCGAGGGTATCCAATAAGCCACCTGCTGGTGTATATAATGTTTGGTAAATATGTTTATTTATTAAGAATTTCTTTTTAATTGTCACATCAGCACATTGATAAGTTTACAAGCAAAAAAGCACCTTTTTTGTCCCCTTTAGGGAGACCAAAAGAGTTAAAACAGATGAAAGTCTGTTTTACTAAACAAACCGAACCCTGGGTATATCT
>Ga0209639_1000193_pt1 | contig 96985 bp, 62 predicted proteins | sample EPASupsiteHSE605_FD_187268 | JGI IMG/M metagenome (GOLD analysis project Ga0209639, IMG submission 187268) | Bioremediated contaminated groundwater from EPA Superfund site, New Mexico - Sample HSE6-05 (SPAdes) (version 2) | ecosystem: Environmental > Aquatic > Deep subsurface > Groundwater >...
TTACTGTTTATTTATTAAATCGAATTCCCTTCAATTATTTCTTAACTTCTTTTGACCCCAAAACCCCAACCATAATCACCCCTAATTTTGAATAATTTGATAAATGGGGTCATTTTGACATCCCTAGCATGATGAAGCGGAGTTTGATTATAGATAAAAATTTTACTTAAAGTCACCCTTTTTACAGTGTAAAAAAAAATTCAATTTTTTTTAAATTTATTTCTCTTATTTTTCGTTTTTCTCTTTGAGTATTGATCTTTCCTAGATTTATTCTTCGCCATCATATTCATCATCACTATCCACAATTTGGAAGCAATGAGGACATATTGATTTTCTCAGTAGATAAGCTTCACCATTGTTTATATAACCAAATATTGATTTGCGTCTTTTTCTTGTTTGTCTTGGTCCCTGTCCTTCAAAACTTACCATATCATTTGAGGCTTGTCCTTCATAATTTTTCCTTATTACATCAAGGTTAATTTCAATCCTATGTGGAGTTATTGAATAATCAATAAAAATTCCCGCCCTTCGAAAACTTGACCTCACATTGTCAGGTGTACAAACCATGCGAATTTGATTCATCATTTGTGCTATTCGCTGGATTGTAATATTAAAAGACTTATACCCCTCAGATACATACTTTTTTCTTTTAAATAGTGCAAATATGAGCAGATCCAATGGCTGGAATAAATGTGAGGTGTGTGGAGGGTATGTCACAATGCGAATATTCTCTTCAGCACATATCAAGCGTATATTTTCTGATACATGAGAGTGACAATTATCCATCAATATAAGAGCTGGATAATCATATAATTCTTTTTCATTTCTTGTATTTCTAATATATGAAACAACTATATTCATGAAATAGGTGAAAAAAATATCACTGTTGACATAACCGGAAGAGCTTGTTAAAACAAGGCCATCTTTCCCATCTCGGAAACCTGATCTATCTAATTCAGTTGGTATTGATTCAGAAGGAATGACAATACTAGGAATAAGAGTATCTCCATCAAGTGTGATTGATGCGATTGTGGTGATGTTCTTCTGATTTCTATCAATTTTAAAATGACACGGATTTGTATCATATTCTCTTGGAATTATTGCTGAGTATGAATATAAAGATGAAACATCAGTATAGCCTGTTTCATCAATATTGATGAACAAGGATGGATCAACACCTAGAGAACAATCAATCAATGTACATATATTCTCATCAATAATTTCTATCGAAACTTCTGTTCTCAAGTCATCAATGGGCAAAGCCTCTTTTGTACATAGAAAATGTTCATTTCTTTTAACAAATGAATCAACACAGGAGTCACTCAAATTCTTATTTGATATTTAATGTACTAATTCCAGAATTTCAATTTTCCTCAATGGAGAATAGTCAAGGTAATGGCTTCTTATGCACTCAATCAAGAACTCTTCCTGGTGCTCATCTAATGCTGTTTTTTTTCGAAAATGACTTGATAGGAGAAGATATATAGTTCTTGTCTCTATCATATTGATTCTTTTTTATTTCGAAAATATCGAGAATGATTTTTTCCTCGACTGGTTTTTCATTGAACTTAAAAAAGATTTTTTCAAAAATATCAATTTGTTGAAAACGAAACTCAATAGAATCACCTTTAAGTTCTCTATCCAAATCCCGAATAAAAGTTGGACTGAAATAAGAAGATGCATTCACCAAAATTTTGTGAATTGAAATTGCTTCTGCACGTCTGGGAAGCATCAACAATAAATAATTTGAGAGCGTCCGTTTGCTTTGTCTGGTTTATACTATAATGATATAATAAGATAAATTTAAAATTCAAACTATTGTTTATTAATAGAAATATCCAAAATCTCTTGATTATAATCCAATCTTGAGAAAAATCGAAACAAAGTTTTTACACAGTAAAAAGGGTGACTTTAGTATTAATATGTCAATTTTGAACATGGAAGAGAAGATCTCCTTTGAAATTGCTCTTTTTAGAGATGGAATACCAGATTGTATTGTGGAAATCGATGATGTTGACTTTGTAATCAATACTTTAGTCAACTTAAGTATATTTAGGCCTCTTAAGTATGATATGATTTTTGAACTCCACAAATCTTACTCATGCAAGAAGGATTTCCGAGAAAAGTTCTTAGATAAAGCACTAAAGAAGAATAATTTCTTTGTTAGCCTTTTGATTGACAAAAAAATTTACAATCCTGAAGATATTAGACTTCATTTCGGTATAAGCAATGAAACAGAAGAAATAATCGATTTATCAAATCACATTATCCAAATAGATTTTCCAGAAAGTGATATTTGTCGAAGTACATTTGAATTAACCGAAAAAATTATTGAAACTAGTTATGCACCTGGTTCCATAGAGTATTGTCTGAAATATGATGATATTGACGAGATTCTTTACATTTATCAGAATCCTAGCTTTTTCCGAAATAAAGCTGAAATAATTGGAATTGAAAATTTGGTGAATCTTGACTTTGATTTACTCGGTTTTTGTGGTTTTTTTGGATCAGTTAAGTGCTTTAAGTTCTTATTAGAAACAGAACAATTTAAAATTGACCAAAATGTGATCGAGTGCGTTGTTTGTGGAGGATCGATTGAGATATTTCATTTATGTACAGATTCAAATGACATTTCTGGTTTCATAATTAGGTTAGTATTATTATCATCATTCTACAATAACTTAGATTTATTGAGTTATTTTTGTGAAAATGGAGCATATATAAATGCAAAAGATAATGAAGAAAATACTCCTCTTCATTTAGCTGCTGCTTATGGTCATCTTAGTGTTGTTGAATATCTAGTTAATCAAAAAGCTGATATAAATGCAAAAGATACAAAAGTTGAGTTTTTTCATTTAAGAGGACTCCTCTTCATTATGCTGCTCAAGAAGGTCATCTTAGTGTTGTTCAATATCTAGTTAATCAAAAAGTTGATATAAATGCAAAATCAAAAAGTGTTGAGTTATTGTATTTTATCAAACCCCTCTTCATTATGCTGCCAGAGAAGGTCATCTTAGTGTTATTGAATATCTAGTTAATCAAAAAGCTGATATAAATGCTCAATCGAGTGGATATCAATCTGGAACTCCTCTTCATTATGCTGCTTCTAATGGTCATCTTAATGTTGTTGAATATCTAGTTAATCAAAAAGCTGATATAAATGCAAAAGATAATAGTGTTGAGTTTTTATATTTAATATGACTCCTCTTCATAGAGCTGCTTATAATGGTCATCTTAGTGTTGTTGAATATCTAGTTAATCAAAAAGCTGATATAAATGCAAATGATAATAGTGTTGAGTTTTTAGATTTAAATGGACTCCTCTTCATTATGCTGCTCAAGAAGGTCATCTTAGTGTTGTTGAATATCTAGTTAATCAAAAAGCTGATATAAATGCGAAAGATAATAGTGTTGAGTTTTTATATTTAATAAAACTCCTCTTCATTATGCTGCTAGTAGTGTTCATCTTAGTGTTGTTGAATATCTAGTTAATCAAAAAGCTGAAATAAATGCAAATGATAATAGTGTTGAGTTTTTATATTTAATGAGACTCCTCTTCATTATGCTGCTCAAAGAGGTCATCTTAGTGTTGTTGAATATCTAGTTAATCAAAAAGCTGATATAAATGCAAAAAATAATAAAGGTTTGACTCCTCTTCATTTTGCTGCTGAAAATGGTCATCTTAGTGTTGTTGAATATCTAGTTAATCAAAAAGCTGATATAAATGCTCAATCGAGTGGATATCCATCTGGAACTCCTCTTCATTATGCTGCTGAAAAGGGCCATCTTAATGTTGTTGAATATCTAGTTAATCAAAAAGCTGATATAAATGCTCAATCGAGTGGATATCAATCTGGAATTCCTCTTCATTATGCTGCTCAATATGGTCATCTTAGTGTTGTTGAATATCTAGTTAATCAAAAAGTTGATATAAATGCAAAAAATAGTGATGTTGAGTTTTTTTATTTAAATGGACTCCTCTTCATTATGCTGCTCAATATGGTCATCTTAGTGTTGTTGAATATCTAGTTAATCAAAAAGCTGATATAAATGCAAATGATAATAGTGTTGAGTTTTTATATTTAATTGGACTCCTCTTCATTGGGCTGCTGCTAATGGTCATCTTAGTGTTGTTGAATATCTAGTTAATCAAAAAGCCGATATAAACTCAAGAAATATATGGGTTGGGTTTTAATATTTGATTGGACTCCTCTTCATTATGCTGCTCAAAAAGGTCATCTTAGTGTTGTTGAATATCTAGTTAATCAAAAAGTTGATATAAATGCAAAAAATAGTGATGTTGAGTTTTTGTATTTGATTGGACTCCTCTTCATTATGCTGCTCAATATGGTCATCTTAGTGTTGTTGAATATCTAGTTAATCAAAAAGCTGATATAAATGCAAAAAATAGTGATGTTGAGTTTTTGTATTTGATTGGACTCCTCTTCATTATGCTGCTCAATATGGTCATCTTAGTGTTGTTGAATATCTAGTTAATCAAAAAGCTGATATAAATGCAAAAAATAGTGATGTTGAGTTTTTGTATTTGATTGGACTCCTCTTCATTATGCTGCTCAATATGGTCATCTTAGTGTTGTTGAATATCTAGTTAATCAAAAAGCTGATATAAATGCAAATGATAATAGTGTTGAGTTTTTATATTTAATTGGACTCCTCTTCATTTGGCTGCTGCTAATGGTCATCTTAGTGTTGTTGAATATCTAGTTAATCAAAAAGCCGATATAAACTCAAGAAATATATGGGTTGAGTTTTTATATTTAAATGGACTCCTCTTCATTATGCTGCTCAATATGGTCATCTTAGTGTTGTTGAATATCTAGTTAATCAAAAAGTTGATATAAATGCAGAATCAAAAAGTGTTGAGTTATTATATTTTATCAAACCCCTCTTCATTATGCTGCCAGAGAAGGTCATCTTAGTGTTGTTGAATATCTAGTTAATCAAAAAGCTGATATAAATGCAAAAAATTACCATGGGGAAACACCTTTGGGAGTAGCAAAGAAATCGAATGTTGTTGAATTCCTCAATAGTAAAAGAGTTCAATAAGGTGTTTTGTCTCTCAGTTCAACCTGAGACGATTATTCTCGTTAGTAAAAATGCAGAGCTTAAATGAAGCTAGATCAATTTTGGGACACAGAAGCGATAATTCTAAAGAAATGACAACGAAATTAATTGGCCCATCAACAGGAAATGAAGAAGAAATGTCTATTTCTCGAATTCCCAAATCATATCATATAGTGAAAACATTTCCAATTTTTCCCAAAGATTTTGCGGATAAAGGTTATCGTGTATATAATAAGGAGGGTCTTTGGAACGTGGTTTTGTGGCCATCGAATAATCCTGATTCGAGGGAGGATGTGATTTTTTTATCCGACGCTGTTCGTCTTATGTTGGATGAAATACAAGGAGATATATCAATTAATTTCGATCCAAATTCAACTCAAGATGTGCAAAAATCTAAAGCATATGCTTCTCACATTATGCAGCTCTTTGATAGAAGATCATCTCTTCTCAAAGTTGCTTTAGATGAGATTACCAGGCAAGTTTCAAAGCATTGTACTGAAAGGGGAGCTTTACTCGCATCAGTTGTGGAAAATCTGTTCAGTACGTTTAAGGAGATACCTAACCATTACAATGTCACACTCAAAATACTTAGCAAGGAGATTGAACAACTCAAAGTTGCTCTAGATGCGAAAAATATGGAATTAGAGTCACAATCAAAGGATTTGAATGAAAAAATTCAACTGATGGCTCTTGAGAGACGAATGGAGAAGAATTGGCATTCTCAACTTGAAGATCAGCTCAAAAAATGGAAACAACAAATTGATAATTATAAAAAGAAAGCCCAAGATCAGATTCAAATCGAAAGGGATATGCTTGAACAGCAAATGAAGGGTCTTAGAAATGTTATTAATGATTTAAGAGTCGAAAACGACGCATTAAAAGAACAGATTAATTTCCAAAGAAATGAGATTTTGAAATCTGAAAAGAAATATGCCGAATTAGATAATCAAATATTGTCAATGAAAAAGAAAAATGAACAATTACAAATACAAATATCTAAATCAGGTAATATTCCTGAAAGACCAAAGAATGTGATTCCCAAAGAGAGTATTGATAAGGATTCACATAATCCAGAAGGAGTGAAATTGGATTTTGCTCAAGGATCAAAGTTGAAGCATCTACTTCTCGAGTTTCCTCCTCAGAGGAATATGCCACTTTTAGGTTTGAAAGATATAACCCAGTTTGTATTTGGCTTGTTAGATCAATTGTATTTATCCAAAATGTTCATACCTTTTGATGATTTTTATGCATTTCGTTTGATCATTGCAGAGGATTCTCCTCAAAATGCGGCAGATTCTGCAAGAGCAGTAATCGAATCATTGAACCAAACAGCTGGATCATTTTCTCTGTCTCAGTTTGCGCTTGATTTGTTAAAGAGAAAATATAATAGTTCATTACTCAAAATGATCGTGTATTTATTTGGTTTTTTCAGAGCCCAACCATTTCAAGGACCGATTGTTCTTGATCCATCAAATGATGTTCCAACAATATTGTTGAGTCATGCTGTTTTAATGGTACAGTCTATGTTTAGCAGTATTTTAGGGGATGCTCAAATGAAGATGTTAGTTGATACTCTCAAATCAGTATCAATTGAGGAAAGGGGCAAAGAAGCTCTAATATCAATGGTTACTGTTCTTGATTTGACAAGTCAAAAACTCAATGAATTCTTCTCAAAGAAATCTGGGGAAGTTCAAGCAAACTTTTCTAGAACATTTATGAGATTCCAAAGATCCATATTTTCAAAATTATCTGGAGTAGATACATCAATACAGAGGATGGATTGGAGGACTTTCCGAGATTTTGTTAAATCTATAAGACCAGAACTTGATTCTCAAGAAATCGAGTCGATTTTCATAGAAGGAACTAATTATTCTGATTCATGTGTTTCGATTACAGCAGATGCATTTGATACATTGTGTGTTTCGAGACAAATTTATGTTAATAATATATCCATTCCTGGTAGCGGAAAACGGCTTAGATATGTTCCTCCTGATATTATAACCACAATCGAGTCTGCATGGAAATCTTCATTAAGGAGTGCTGTTAAAAAGGCAATCACTGAATTAAGCAAAAACGATCAATCACAAAAATCTGTAATTACTCTTCGTAGTTTGGATCAGAGACTCGAGGAATCTCTAAAGAACTCATCTGCAGGACCTTATTGTGTTCAAATGCTTCATGAAGCTGCGACCATAATCAGTTCTGAAGCTGTAAGTATTGCTTCATCTCTCCCAATAGAAAAATGTTTGGCCATTACGGAGAGGCAGCTTAAAGTGATTGGAAGTGACGACTTAAAATAAACATGAATGTATGTATTACAATTTATTTAATATGATAAATAACCCATTTTTCGTTTTGAAACACGAGTTGATGAGGAATATTCATATTATGAATCATAAAATGACTATTCTTGTAATCAATGATATATTTTATACTTAGGTTTTTTAATTCATGAAATGGTCTCACATTATTAATTAAACTTTGCACAAATTCAAGATTATGAAATACTTCTGAACCATATACCCAAGTGCTTTTGGGATTCCCAACTATAATTTGTCTACCAGCGAAAAGACACGAAGGCAAAAATGAAGCTGGAGGAGAGAGAAATTGATCTTGGATATTTGTTGAGTGCTTAATCCATTCTGAGCATTGAAAATCAAACTCATTAAAAAGAAGAGATCTATTATTAAGAATAATAATTATTGATGCAATCCCTCCAATGATTTCAAATACAACAATACATATTGATAATCCAATAATTAATCCTTTTTTAAATTGAGTTTTGGCAATTGATACATAATGAATTATTATATTAGTTAAACAACTGACAAATTGTGGGTATGAAACAGCACATATTGCTGAAGCATTCATATAATAATCATTACCAAATCGAATAACTGAAAAAACAATTAATATTGATAGTGCAATGTAAAACCTATGAAGTGATATCATTGATGTTTCCACAAATATATAGGAAACCAATGAAATAAAAACTATTCCAAAGCCTTTAAACCACATATTGATTTGTGAGTACATTTTCCCATGCATTTGTTGTTCTTTCCATAATGGGTTGTAATGAATTTGAGAATAAAACAGTTTAGGTAGTATTGATAACCCATATGGGAACAAATAATAGAAGGCTGTGGAAATACATGATATGTACAAAAATGTTGCTAATGAAACGGAAAGGGTAGGAATAAGAGCCAAAAGGATACCAGACATAGTATAGCTCATCGCCTTAGATACATTATACGAAAAACTCGAAATAATTACGGAAAAAATTGACATTGGAATAGAAAAAGAAACACTTTTGTTCATGCATATGAATGAGATGAATATTTGATACCAAGGAAGAGATACATTTTGGTTAACATTATGAATACAATCATTACCTTTTCCACAATCATTTTTGAGAAGTCTTAAAAAGACAAAACTACCATTAAGAAGGAACATTGATGTGGTTATGAGGGACGAACATGAAAGATAATATGAATAATAAAACAATGAGCATACAGTACTTATGATATTCATATAACATATTAAAACAGAAGATTCAGAATATGTTATTCCACAAGCCATGAGCAAAGCTTGGAAAAACATTGGAACATTCGAAATTGGAGAAACATTATTCTGATTCAGAGGATCCTTAAGAAAGAAAGAATTCCTATTATAATTTACACCAAATAGTATAGAAGACACTAATGAGGACTCAGAATCCATAGTATGAACGAAATCAGTTGGGATTGAATTAGGAAAACCAGAATAAATGCTTTTAAGTACAATATTTGATATTATTGAGAAAAAAAAGAGTAATATATATATTGATGGGGATTTTTCCATTGATATTTTGGATAAATTCAGTTTATGAAACCGAATAGAGAAAATTCGAACACCATTGAACAAATAGACAAATAATAATTGTATAATCGATACTATAACCGATAAAAACATATTAATTGGGATTAAAAAAGAAAAAAAGAAACCAATAATCCCTGTTATCATTGATCCCACTAACCATCCAATAGATACCATGATCATCAATGAATATGTTTTCTTGGTTATATGATATACAAGGAATACGCCGAAAAGGGTTGTGGATACAATAAAAGCTATAGATAAAAACATAACAACCGAATATGATACTTTATTGTTTGTGCTGGCGCTTTCCCCTATGTGACTTTAAAAAGAGTGCCAAAAGTCCCTTAAGACCATTTTTACGATATAAAAGAACAATAATTATAAACATAAGAGGAGGAAGAACCCAAAACACAGGGAATGTTACACTTGAAGATTTGCCATATGGAATGCATTTTTTCACACACCCAAAGAATGTACCAACAAAATCTATTTTCACATCTTTGCTGAGATAAAGTGCTTTAATATATTCATCATCTACTTTCACATTTTCGAAATAGATCTGAATTGAATTTCCTTGCGCAGAAAGGAAAGAACCATTAATTGCTCTGTTATTATTGATAATTGGTGATAAAATTTTGAGTGTTGAAGAATTATCAGCATTAATAACACCTCCCTGAGATGCAGAGTTTCTGGTGAAGTTGCATCTATCAAATGTTGCTGAACCTGATACAATTGATGCTGCCCCTCCATAAGACAATGCTTTGTTATCATAAAATGTTGACTCCACGATTGCTAATTCCATAAATGACGCAAACAATCCGGCGCCTTGAGCAGCATTATTCTTTCCAAAAACTGTCGATTTCACAACACCTGATGAATTTATTACCATCAAATTCCCTGTTAATGCAGAATTATTAATGAATATCGAATCTTCAAGAACAATACTTTGTGCATGAGACATAGTTAGCAAAGATAATGGCTGTTCGCTATTCTTTGGATTGCACTGATTGGAAGAAAAGTTAGATTCTTTGACATAAATTGTGGCATTCTCAATGTAAGCTCCACAAGCATCATTTTTGGAGAATTTAACTAGCTCAAGACTAACTTCAGTGCAGTTAATAATGGATACAGATGTAGCAACATGATTCTTGGCACTAAGCTTGGAAAACTTGCAATCTTTAATCTTTGATAATCCACCATTTTGATGTGATAGTACAATAACTTCAGATTGAGATTGAACTCTTTGAACCCTTATATCATTGAGATGAACTTCTCCACCAATAGAGGCAAATAGTGGAAGAGTAGTCTCAAGGTTCCTCCCTCTTATTCTTTGAGAGTTTATAGATGATGATCCATTAAGGGCAGCGTTAAGAATGATTCCAAAAATGGTCGAATCAGTAATGTTACTGTCAACAAAGATAATTTGTGAGTCACTTAATGAGATCATCACTGATTCACTGCTTTGTTTTTCAAAATAGCAATTATCTAATGATGCTATTGAGCTATGACCAGATATGATTTGCCCTTTATTAGATTGAAAAATTGACTTCGAAAAAGTTGCCTTGGAGTCAAATTCTAATACAATCAATGTTGACACATCATTATTCTCAAAACTGATATCATTAAAAGCGAATAAACTTTCATTTGAAGCACCAAAAAGTGGATTTTCCGCAATATTACTATTTATGTTACCGCTCTGAACATTAATTTTCGACCCCAAAAAATGAAATATTGCTCTTTCTTCTTTGGAGTTCATATAGGAATTAACGAAACTGAAACCATTTAAAGAAAACTGAGTATTCAGACCTAAAACAATTGATTGTGACATTGCTGTGTTATTTTCAAAGGATACCTTATTTCCGCTGATAACACAGTCAATGAATGCAAGTAATGATGATTGAGTTGATGAACTTGAGACAAAACCAACGTTCTTAAAAGAAATAGTTGAATTCAAAGCATTAATAGCTGGGATTTGAAATCCATCTAAAACAATATTTTCGAGTTGAAGAGGAGCATTCTCAATATAAATAGCTGGATAGGAAGTTAATGCATAACTAGGGTTTGCAATCCTTGTGTTATTTCCAATAATTGAGGCCCCCTTTTCTGTTGTAGAATTGATAAACATGAGAAAATCTCTGGCTACATTACCCTCAATAACTTCATCAACAATATGAATCAAATCTCCTGCTTCATAAGCATTCTTAAATAACTCAAAGTTACATCCAGCTAGCAAGCTGCAATTTTCAACAGAACCATCCCCATTTTTTAAATAAATGTCTTTGCAAAAACATAAAGAAAAAAAGACCCAGATACTCATTTGGCCAAATAGGGTAAAAATTGTAAAAATGGGGTATTTACTGGGTTGCCCCAACAGACTTCAGGTAGCTGATAATGCTGTTTCTTTTTTGCGTTTCGGCTATTTTCAAAGGGGTTCTTTTAATAGAAATAATGAATTCTTATATTTAAAGATGGGGGTTTATCTTTGATATTAATGTCAGCTCCATTTTCAACCAACAGTGTAATAATTGAGATATCAGAATTGGTCACTGCATAGTGAAGTGGTGTACTTCCATTTAATAATGATTATTCGATGTTAATAATCCAAATTATTAGATTTAGAATGAACACTGGCTCCGTTTGAAATCAGAAGCAAAACAATTTCCTTTTTATTCTCTTTTATGGCAATATGAAGTGGGGTGAGCAATATTTGTTATTGAAAAATGAAAAATCTATTTAAAGAATTTTTCCAAACTATCGATTTTTACCCCATTGTTTATTAAAAACTCACACATCTTGAAATGTCCATTATATGAAGCAATATGTAAAACAGATTGGCTATCATAATTCGAACTATTATAATCACACCCAATCCCGTGAAGAAAAATCAAACTATTAATTCTATTGTTAGTTGCAGCTGTAAACATAAGATAACTCATATAAAATTTAATGAAACAAGGAATTCTGTTCTATAGCCTTTGCTCAATCGAGAAAAAAATTGGTTAAAATTCTCTGTTCTACCTTTTGAAATACAACTTGTCAGTAAACTACTGATACTATCATCAGAATCGAAATCATAGCCATTTTCTAAAAGTTCCAAAACAACTTTTTCTTTATTCTCAGCAACTGCTAATTGAAATGGATCTAATTAAAAAAACTACAAAGATGTTTGGAATTCTTCCTATATAAACATTTTCTTGATTCAAGAAGACATTTTGTTGAGAAATAACTACCAGAGAACGATGCTGTGTGCAAAGGCGTATTCTTAAATATCGGTAATGAAAATAATAACATACTACATTTGGATCAGCACCTTTTGATAATAAAAAACTTACAATATTGGATTGGTTGTTAAATGCCGCAGAATGAATTGGAGATTCTTCAAATGGAAGAAACACAGATAAAAAATATATTAGTGACAATATCTTTCACATCTAATTTGGCACCATTTCGAATCAAAAGCTTAACAAGAGCAACATAACCCATTTGACATGCACAATGGAGCAGTGTTTCATCAAATTACATAACATTACCATAAAAATTGAATTTGTACACAGTATTTTGGATTGATTTCAAGACCTATTTGAAATAAATAAATCCATAGCCGAATATGCGGAGTTTTAATTCTATCCTTTATGGTAATTAATTTCTTCTCCTGAATCCATTCCCAAATTTCATTATGAAAATACTGTGATGCTATTGATAAACACGATTTCATTATTTTTTCATCAAGGCTAAGTGAAGATATAATATCAATATTGCCTCCTGAAATAGCATCAAGAATGCAATTATCATTTATATTATACCCTTGAAGGATTAGCATTTTAAAAACTTTTACAGATCCAAAGTGAGCAGAAAATGAGAGAGGATCGTATGATGATGGATTCATTGCCCATTCGAAAGGTGAAGCTTCACAATATTTAATCATTTCATTATTTTTTAATGATAAAAAATCTCTCAATTCATCAATCATATCATACTTTAGGAAAAACTCAAATGAAGATGAACTATATCCATATTTAATGCAATCATTGAACAACAAATTATCTTCAAAATACCTACGATTCTTCGCAAATAAACTAGAATACTCCGTAATTCCATCCAAATACTGATGATAATAGATATGACAAGCACTTGGCTTAATATCAACAATGTCTGATAAAACTTCATCAATTACGAAGTACCCTTGTGTTTCTAAAAGGTACACAATAATGGGGCAACCTCTCAATGCTTGAAAAATGAGTTTTTTTTTAAACTCAACATCTGTTTTCATCGAACAAACTTTAATAACACCATCTAAAAGAAAAGGTCGAACTTGAGCAAAATGCAATATTTCAGAAATCACAAAATCATTTTCATAATCATATATAAAAAGATCATCATATCGACCAGAATACAACATATCCTCGAAATACACATATTTTTCAAGAAAATCTGGAACAGAAATTGATCCAAGTCGATTCATAATTTAACGGATCGCAAGAATGTCAGATCGATTTAACAAAGGAAAATCTCGACTTTTAACACACGAACAAGTTATTCAAAAAGAAAGAACAATGATGAAAAGATTGGGAAAGAATCTTCCCGAAGAAACGGTAAAAATTCCAAAAATTGGAGAATGGGAACTTGGAGATCCAATTTCTGCAGATAATGACGGAGAAATTACAACAAGAAGAGGAATTTCAAACACATCAAGGCCATTAAAACCAATAATATCTGTAAATTCTCCTCGTAAACCTGTATCTCGACAAGGGACTTTAGATATTGCCGTTCCACAACCATTATCAAGACCAAAGACTGCTTTAGATGCCCCTTATCACCTGAAGCCTCCGAAATCAATAGTTGAAACAAATTCTAGACCAACGTCTCGTGTTCAATACCCCCCTGGTACAATAACCACAGACATAAACTCTATAATTGCATCAAAACACAGAAATGTTCCAAAACCACTCCCAGTTGTTGAAACAAGGAATGTTTCTGATGAGAATGAGCCAACATTTCTTCCATTGGAGTATTTTGATGATTCAACATATGAAGAATTCTCATTGGATGATTTAATGCGAGATCCATCCGCATTTTCTCGTTATCAGGAGATAACAGGAGATTTTTATTGGGCACATTGTACAGTATTATCTCATGATCCATCAAATGGTTTGTTTTTGATTGAATGGCAAGGATCAAAAAAGAGGAAAAAGGTTACTCGTTTCAATCTCAGATTTGAAAAAGAAAATGAAGAACTATTTCAGAGGAGGATTGAAGCTGCTAGAATTGCTTGCAAAAGATTTGAAAACCAAATTAGATTTGACAATCGAGTTCAACAAATGCCTTCAGAAGGTCTCCCAGTTTTATCACCTGCAGACATTGATGAAATCATTAAATACATGGGAATTAGGATTTCTGATAGGCATCAAAATACCTTTGACTCTTTAGTCGAAGAAGTGAAAAGAACATTTAAATGTATCAATAATGAGCTTGATTTTAAGTTTCAGCTTCAACATAATCCATTAATTCCAAATAGAGATGATTTTCTTGACTTGTTTTCTCATGATATAGTGGGAAAATCAAATGGACTTGTAGAACATGTCAATTACGACTTTAATCAAATTCTACAAGTTATCAATCAGTCTCATCTTTTTGCATCAGGGAATGTTTTGAAGGGATTACAAACAATTTGGAAAACATTCATGAATTCAGTAGAGATTACATTTCTATTTGAAGGGTTTGAACAAATGATGACACTTGATGATTATATGACAAAGCAATACGAAAAATTGGAATCCACAGCCAAATCATTTAAGAGTTCAATGCAAGATACATTAGAGGGGATTATTGGTTCTACAATGAATGATGAGTTTTCTCTTAATCGAAATAGGGAAAAGATTAAATATCAAAAAATGGTGACATTAGCCACCCGAATGTTGCATACAGTGTTATTATCAATTGTTGAGAATACTCTGAAAAAATACTCATCTTTATTTTTAATGTATTCCCAAAACGATATTTCTTCTTCTCCTCAATTTAAGGTTGAGTTGGTATTGAATAAGAACTTTAGACTTGATATTGTCCCTTCATTAGAAACATTTACTGAACAGATTCTAAATTTATTGGTGAATTTTGAGAATACAATCAATGATCTTCCAATGGTCAATTTACCGACAATTGAGTTTAATCCCTCTGAAGTATCTTTTTCTGATTGTGGTAATCTTATTCAAGAAAGCCGTAATTCATTGGCCAATTTATTACAAACACTTTTCGGGGCCCATCAAAGTTTTCTAAATCAGTTTCGACACATTGAAAGTACTCTATCCCTTGATCCACAAGATTTTGTGAAACAATTTGATCCTGAAGGTAAAGTAGGCCTTGATGAATATAGAAAGCAATTATCTGAGTTCTCTCGAGTTCTAAATGTACTTCAGAATGATTTGCTGCCTACTTATATAATTAATATGTTTATTATTAAATGTGTTACATTCAGAGAAAGTGCGACAAATATCACCAAAGCTTTGATCATATCTCTTCTTTCTCATATGAAAGAATTTGCTATATGTGATATAAAGCAATTGCAAGAAGAGTTTAATAGTATCAATAATCAAATTAAAATCATTCCAAAAACTCCCGAGGAACTCGAAAAGCTTAAATTTTTCATGGATAATGTACTTGAAACAACTCGTGACAGATCCCTCAAAATGCAGTCGGCAATGCAAAGATTTGTCTTTCTCGAAGAATACAAATTCGAAATATCAAACGAGGATTGTCAGGAAAAATATAAGACTTTACAGCTCCCACATAAATTATCAATGCTAATTGATGAAACTGATAGAACACTTCAAGTGGAGAGAATTAGAATGATAAGAGAGCTCAGGGGTAATCAACGAAAACTAGAATCTGATGTTCTTGAGATAACTGATTTATTACCTCAATTTACATCAAAGTATCAAGATCTCGAAATGACAATTGAAGCCGTTGATCAGGTTAATGAGATTAACTCCAAGCTCATGAACCTCAAGATACAACAAGAGAATTATAATCGTCATGAACGAATTTTTAATTTCGAACAAGGTTCATGTCGAATTTTGACTAAGGTATTGGAAGAGTTTAGTCCATTATATGTATTGTGGAACCTTGCAAACGATTGGATGTCAGCTCATACAAGGTGGTTGGATGATCCTTTTCCTCAGGTTAAACCAGATATTATGTCCTCTTCAATATCTCAGTCATCAAAAAAGATTACCAAATTGAAAAAAGAATTGTCAAGTCATCCAGTTTTACAGGAAAAAGTTTTATACCCACTTTCCGATCAAATTGATAAGTTTAAACAGCATATTCCATTGGTTTCTAAGCTCAGACATCCTGGTATTAAGACTAAACACTGGGAAAAAATATCCGAAATTGTTGGCTTTAGTATTATTCCTTCAATGGATCTGACTCTTCAAATGTTTCTAGATTTGAATCTTGGTAGATGGAGTACCCAAATCTCTGAAATAGCAGCAATTGCTGCTCAAGAGTATAATATTGAGTCATCGCTCGATCAAATGGATGCAGAATTGCAAACAAAACAGTTTTCAACACAGGAATTTCGCAAAACAGGTACTTATATTCTCGTTCAAGCTGATGATCTTATATCAATAATTGATGACCAATTGGTTACTACACAAACGCTGTTGACATCTCCATTTATTGGACCATCAAAGAAAAGAGCAACAGATCGCCTTGAGTTTTTGCGGCACTGTCATCGTACTCTTGAGGCCTGGGTTCAGTGTCAGAGGGGGTGGCTTTATTTGCAGCCAATTTTTACTGGAACTTCAATTCAGCAGAAATTACATCGAGAAGCAAGAGATTGGAATAATGTTGATAAACAATGGTCATCCATCATGATGCTCACCAGAAATCACCCAGATTTCTCAAATGTATTGCATCATGATAAGCTTTTTGAAGAACTAACAACATGTAATGAATTACTTGAGTCAATTTCTCAAGGATTAAACGCATATCTTGAATCCAAACGTCATTCATTCCCCCGATTCTTTTTCTTATCAAATGATGAGCTAATTGCCATATTATCTCATACAAAGGACTTTTCTGAAATCCAAAAATCTATGCAAAAACTTTTCGAATACATTGCTTCCATTACTGTAGATGAAGAATTATTAATCACACATATGAATGATCAGGGTCTTGAGTCTGTGAAATTTATTAATCCCATTGATGGTGATACTATCGAAGTAGAAGACTGGCTCAACCCTCTTGAAGATGAAATGAAGGCAACAATCAAAGAAAACATTAGGGATTCCATTTTGACATCAAACAAAAAGAAACGAGAGATATGGATTTCTGAGTATCCATCTCAAGTTGTTCTGATCGCTAATCAAGTTTTTTGGACTCAACAAGTTACATCTGTTCTTAAGCAACAAAAACTTAGAGGATTAAAGGTTCTCCAATCAAAGTATATTGAGCAATTAGATGGACTAACCTCTTTAATCAGACAACCTTTGAGCAATTCTATTCGTCAAACTGTATCATGCTTATTAGTCTTTGAGGTTCATAATAGAGATATTATCAGCTCTTTGATCAAGGATGAAGTTGCTGATGTTGAAAGCTTTAAGTGGACACAACAATTAAGATACTACTGGGAGGATGAAAGTATTGTAATCAGATCGATCAATAATAATTATGATTATTCCTATGAATATGCAGGAAATTCTGCCCGTCTAGTCATTACTCCTCTTACAGATAGATGTTACCAGACCCTTTTAGCTGCCTTTAAGCAGAATTTGAGTGGAGCTCCATCTGGGCCTGCTGGTACTGGGAAAACCGAGACTGTCAGAGATTGTGCCAAAGCATTAGGAAGACCTTGTGTTGTTTATAACTGTTCTGAAGAAGTAACTCCTGAACAAATGTCTCAATTTTTCTCAGGTTTGGTTACATCTGGAGCCTGGAGCTGCTTTGATGAGTTCAATCGTATCCATATTGAGGTTCTTTCTGTTATTGCTCAGCAGGTTAGAACAATTCAAAATGCTATTGCATCTACAAGTGAGACATTTATACTTGATCAACGTACTTTGAAACTTAACCATAATGCTGCCATATGCATAACAATGAACCCAGGTTATGCTGGGAGAACTGAGCTTCCTGATAATCTTAAAGCATTATTCCGTCCTTGTGCAATGATGGTTCCAGATTTTGTTTTTATTAGTGAAATATTGCTTTTCTCTGGTGGTTTTACTATTGCTTCTGTGTTGTCTATCAAATTGGTTGCATTATTTGACCTTTGTCGAAAGCAACTTTCAAATGCCCATCATTATGATTGGGGACTTAGGGCAATGAAGGCGATTTTAACAACAGCTGGGGCAACTAAACGAAAGGAGTTAGATGCAAACGAATCTCTGTTACTGGTTCAGGCAATCCGAGATTGTACTTTGCCTCGTCTTGTTTCCATTGATGTCCCTTTATTTGAGGGTATATTAGTTGATGTTTTTCCAGATATTCGGTCATCCAAAATTATCGGTGATGAGTTCCGAATCGCCCTTGTTCAATCATACAATGAAATTAATCTCCAACCTTTGCCGTTTTATATATCCAAGTGTTCTGAAGTTTTTGAAACCTCTCTTGTTCGGCATGGAATTATGTTTATTGGTGGAGCAATGGGAGGTAAATCATCCACATGGAAAGTTCTTCAGAAAGCAATTTCATCATTAAATGGGAAATATCCATATAAGCAAGTGCAAATAGATCATCTCAACCCTAAATCCATATCAATACCAGAACTATATGGGCTTTTCGATCCAATAACATCAGGATGGTCCGATGGTGTTCTATCTAATTTTATAAGGAAAAACTCAATGGATAATTCTGATGACTATAAGTGGATTATTGTTGATGGCCCTGTCGATTCTTTGTGGATTGAATCAATGAATTCTCTTTTAGACGATAACAAAGTGCTGTGTTTATCAAATAATGAAAGAATATCTTTGGGAAGTAATGTAAGGATGATGTTTGAGGTAGATGATTTATCTCAGGCTTCGCCAGCTACTGTTTCAAGATGTGGGATGGTTTATTTCGACCCAACATGTTTGCCTTGGATGGCATTAATCGAATCATGGGAATCGTCTCTTCCTGAATCTCATCGTCAATTAGGTATATTTATTCATAATTTTTTGAAATTGTATATACCTAGCATTATCCAATTCATTGAGGTTGATGCGAAAATTGCTATTTCGACAAATCCTTTGTTTTCAATTCAAAACATGATCAGATTAATAGATTGTTTTATGGATATCCTAAGACAACCCGAAATGAAGGTTAGTATTGACGGGGAAGATAATCAGCTATCTGATCCTCTTGACCATAGTCTATATTATTCTCCTTTTATGAATAATGGGAACACAACATTTGGATATATTGAAGGCGAACAGATTGAGTTGGTGTTTGAAAGAGTTATTGTTTTTTCCATAGTTTGGAGTTTTGGATCAATTATTGAAGAAGAATCAAGGAGTTTATTTGACAAATTCTACAGACAATTGCTTGATACTAATGGATGTAAGTGCCCATTTCCTAATAAGTATTCAGTTTTTGATTTTTATTTCGACTTTTCTCATCAAAATTGGATGAATTGGTGTGATGGAATAACAGGGATTTCATTAAATGACTCCAGACCAATTGAAATGAAATTGATTCCAACAAATGAAAGTGCTGCTATGATTTATATTGGCCGTCTTCTGATTAATCATCATATTCCATTTGTTTTCAATGGACCTGAATCTTCAAAAACATTGGCAATCAAATCTCTGATGAGAGATTTTCTAAATGAACGTTTTGATTGTAAGCAATTACCGCTCAGTAATTGCTCTACCCCAAAACAATTGTTATCAGGGATTAAAAGTTTGATGCACAAAAGATCGGGAGCATATGGTCCTCTTACTAACCAACATTTAGTTTTGTTTATCGACAATTTGAATTCTGTAAAACCAGAACAATTTGGTTCTCAGCCAGCCCTTGAGCTTATTAGGCAAATTTTAGATTATGGAGGATGGTACAATACATCTTCAATCGAGTTTCAAAGAATTGTTGACACAACCATTGTTTCCTCAATGGGAACCCAAGGTGGCGGATTATTTGAAATATCAGAAAGACTTCTAAGACATTTTTATTTCCTTCATACTCCCAAACTTAAAAAGGCCTCTCTTTCATCAATAGTATATCAGTTATTGAATTCGAAACTCACCAGATACACTAGTTCTATTCAAGATCTGGCAAGATCAACAACAACCGCGATGATTGAAGTTTTAGAACAATGTTCCAAAGTTTTATTGCCAATACCATCAAAATTGCATTATATTTTCTCTTTAAGGAATATTATTAAAGTAATTAAAGGGATTGTATTAGTTAACCCAAGTGATTGTCAAACGGATAGCTCATTTATTAAATTATGGTACCATGAAATGTGTAGAGAGTACTATGATCGTTTTAACACAGTTGATGATCGACGATGGTTCGCAAATATTCTTAATGAACAATTCTCAAAGCATTTTCGGGTTACTTTTGAATCTCTATGTCCAGAAACACCCCCTGTTTTCACAGTTTTTGCGGACAGATCCCAGTTTTATAAAGAATCAAAGATGAAAATTGATGACCTAATTAATGTATGCAAAGATGCTCTTAACGAGCACAATCGTAATTCTCAAAAGCAGCTTGATATAGTAATGTTTAAGGAGGCTGTTGAGCATATGCTTTCATTGACAAGGGTTTTGCATTTACCAAGAGGGCATGCGATGCTTGTAGGAGTGAAATCCAGTGGCCGAAAATCTATTTCCAGATTATCTTTGCAGGTTTCTTCAATGGAGGTTTTTGAGATACAGATCACCAGAACTTACTCTTTTGATGAATGGAGAGAAAACATGAAATCGTTAATGAAAATGGTTGGGTCTCAAGATTGCCAAACTGGGTTTTTGTTTTCTGATTCTCAACTAATTGGAAATTATCAGCTTGAAGATCTGAGTAATTTACTTATTTCTGGAGAAATACCAAACCTTTTTGATAGAGATGAAATAGAGCAGATTAAGAGTGAAATCGTTCAAAAAGAGTTATTAACCGATGAGGATCCATGGAAACTATTTATGAGCCGAGCCAAATCGAACTTGCATATTATCTTGGTGTTTTCGCCATATGGCACTGCTTTCAAAGATTCAATGTTGAATTTTCCCGCTCTGAGAAACGAGACCACAATCGATTGGTATATGCCATGGTCAAACAATGCATTAGAATCGGTTGGTCGTGCTTTCTTATCTAGGGGATCATTGAAGACAAATCCAATGATTAATTCGATTGTCAACGTTTGTGTTCACATACATAAATCTGTCGAGAATCACTCTATCCAATTTTTATCTGATACAAAAAGGTTTTCTGCTGTGACTCCATCAAGGTTTTTCGAGCTTCTTGACACTTTTGATACCAGAGTAATTGAACAAGAACAATCATCAACTCAGTTATTACGTAAATATACCAATGGTGTTGAAAAGATAAGAACAACTAGATCACAAATTGAAGAGCTTAGTAAGCAGCTAGATAGAGATATTCCAATGCTTGAGAAGAAAAAAGCAGAAGTTGCGGCAATGCTCTCAGATCTTACGATTAAGCAAAATGAAGTCGAACAAACTAGAGAATCTGTTAAACAGCAGAGCGATATTGCTGAAAAAGAAGCATATGAGGCAGAAAAGATTAATAGGATAGCTCAAGATAAGTTAGCAGAAGCACAGCCCATCTTAAGGGCTGCTCAGGAGGCTGTTGATTCAATGGATAAAGACTCTCTAGTGAATATTAAACAGCTTAAAAAGATTCATCCTGCTCTCAGAGAAACCTTTGAAGCAATATGTATCATTTTCGGAAGACAACCAAGAAAAGTAGAAAGTGGAGTTCCTGGTGTAAAGGAAGATGATTATTGGCCAGAGACATTGCAATTGCTGAATGATGTAAAATTTATACAGAAAGTGAAAACATTTGAAGTTGAAAAAATAGCAAAAGAGATTATTCTCAAACTGAAGAAGTATGTTGGGGCTAATAAAAAGGAAAGAGATGAGAAGCTCGCCGCTGTTCAATCAGGATATCAAGCAGTTGGTAATTTATATCTATGGGTATGCGCATCATATGATTATTGGTTTGTATATCAAGAAATATTACCCAAAAAGCTCGAAGCTGAAGCCGCTGCCCAAAAATTTGCTGCAAGTCAAGCTGTTTTGGCTCAGAAGAGAGCTCATCTTAAAGCTGTTGAAGATCAACTGTATCTACTACAACAACATGTTGAACAAGAAAGACAAAATGAGCAAAATCTTGCTGAAAGTGTTGCTAAAACCCAACTGCGATTAGATAGAGCTCAAAAGATTATCAATGGTTTAAGTGGAGAAACTAATAGATGGAATGAATGTGCTGATAATTTGAGAGAAGGCTCTGGTTTTATTCTTGGAGATTCATTATTGGTTTCGGCATCATTAACATATCTAGGTGTATTTTCTCCATCATATCGTTCAAAACTTCTCGATCAATGGAAAAATTATCTTTCTGTTGAGGGAATTTTGTTTAAGAAATCTTTTTGTATAAGCAACTCTATTGGAAATGAAGCTATAATTCGAGATTGGGTAGCTAAAGGTCTCCCCAATGATACACACTCTGTTGAAAACGCATTAGTTATTAATTCTCATAAATCTTCTTTTCCATTGTTGATTGATCCTCAATACAATGGGACAAAATGGCTCAGATCTGCAATGGGAGATAGTCTCATTATTTTGAAATTCGATCAAGCTGATTTTCTTCAAAGAGTTAAAGGTTGTGTTAGTTTTGGGGTTCCAATTCTTATTGAGATTGTTGGATTAAAAATGGATCCATTAATTGAACCAATATTATCCCGAGAGTATTCTACAATTGAAGGCCAAAAAAGGATTACTATAGGAGGAGAAACCATACCTTATTCAGATAATTTTAGGATGTTTTTGTCAACCAAATATCCTAATCCACACTATTCGCCAGAGATATGCTCACAAGTTACTTTAATTAATTTTACAACCACTCAAGAAGGTCTTAGTGATCTTTTGATGAATAATTTAATTGAAGTCGAAAGGCAGGACTTGGATCATAAACGGGTTCTTTTAATGGAAGCCAACGCCGAGAACACAAGGCAACTTAAAAATATTGAAGAGGAGATACTACAAATTGTGAGCAATGCTGGAAGCGATATTTTAAATGATAATAACGCGATTGACACCCTAACCAATGTTCAAAAGACATCTGCAAGTATTGCCCAACAAATTGCTGCATCTGAATCCACAGAAAAACAGATTAATATATTTAGAACAAAATTTATCAATGTAGCTAACAGAGCATCATTATTGTATTTTTGTATATCTGATTTTGCAGTAATTGATCCCATGTATCAGTTCTCTCTTAAATGGTTTGTCAACATATTTAAATCGGCAATCAGTAAAGCTGACCATCCTTCAGACTCTCAACAAATTATTGAATCATTTAATAGATCAATTGCCCAAACATTCTATCAAAGTGTAAATTTCTCACTATTTTCAAGGCACAAATTACTTTTCTCATCATTATTGGCGTCAAGGATTCTTCAATCTGAAGGGTTAATATCCCAATCCGAATTTTCGTTTTTACTTCAGCCTTCTTTATCAAATGAGAGAAGTCCTTTTTCTTGGTTACCTGATGAAGTGTACCAGCAGTTAGCCGAATTACAAAAGATATCTGTTTCATTTTCCAATATTATTAAATCATTATCTGAAAATGAAAATGAATGGAAAAGGTATTATATGTCAAATGAAGCAGAGAAAGAAAAGATTCCCCAGTTTCCGACTCTTCAACCATTTCAGAAGTTGCTTTTATTAAGGGTATTTCATCTTCACCGTGTTCGAGAAGGTTTGAGGCTTTTTATATCTGAAACCCTTGGCAAAGATTTTATTTCACCACCACCGCTTAACCTAAGTAATGTATTTAAAGAAAGTTCTCCATTATCTCCTTTGATCTTTATTATTACCCCAGGTATTGACCCTCAAGATGAAATCATATCTGTTGCTGCATCAATGGAACTTGAAAGATATCTCAAAAGTTATTCTCTTGGACGTGGGAGAGGTGCTGGGGCCGAAGAATTAATAATTGACTCGGCTGAAAGAGGATTTTGGGTTCTGCTTCAAAACTGCCATCTTTCGCTATCATGGATGCCCAAACTTGAGAGTATTTTGGACAATCTTGATCCATCAAAAGTCCATAAGCGGTTTAGGTTGTGTTTGGTTACAATGTCATCTCCTGGGTTTCCAATTGGTGTTCTATATCAAGGAACCAAGTTGGTATATGAAATCCCCAAGGGAATCAGAGAAAATATGTTAAGGATATATGGAGGAATCAATGCCGATGAATATAATGATATTCCATTAATCGAAAAGCAACTTCTATTTCATCTATCCTTTTTCCATTCTGTTGTATTAGAAAGACTTCAATTCGGATCTATTGGATGGAATATTCCTTATGAGTTTAATCCTTCAGACTTTTCCATATCAAAGAAGCATTTAAGGATGTTTTTGTTGGAATCCCAACATACTGATATTCCATTTGAGGCATTGAGTTATGTAATTGGAGAATTAAATTATGGTGGAAGAGTTACTGATAAATGGGATCGTAGAGCTTTAATGTCATTACTGCAAAGGTTGTTTAGTGAAGAAGTTACACATGGTGGATTCTCATTTGGGAGCCATTATCAAAGTCCGGATTTTTCTTCAACACATAAAGAAATTGAAGATGTGGTTACGAAATGGCCCATTATGACAGTTGGTGAAGATGTAGGACTAGGAATCAATGCAACAACAATAACATCTAGAAATGATGCTATAGCGATATTTAATTCCTTTATTGAAATACAACCCACCTTAATTGCAGCTGGTGGTTCATTGAGTGAGGAGCAATTTGCTATAAATATGGTTGAGTCATTAATGAGTCAGATTCCGACAGATTTTAATATCCATACATTTATCAAAAAATTCGATCTCACTGATACAATAAATACGGTACTCCATCATGAAATCATACTATATAATTGTTTGTTGGTTACTATTAGAGACAGCCTCACAAATTTACATAGCGGACTTAAGGGATTCATTATTATGGATCATGAAATGGAAATCCTAAACAGAAGCATTTTATCAAACAAAGTTCCTGAACAATGGCTGAATCACTCATATCCATCAATACTTTCTCTCAAAAAGTACATTGTTGATTTAAATTCCAGAATAGAGTTTTTGAGCCATTGGGTGAAATATGGTCGTCCCTTTGTCTTTAAGTTATCAGCATTTTATCATCCTGAAGAGTTTTTAACGGCTGTTCTTCAGGTTTATGCTAGAAAACATCATGTAGCATTCGATTCTCTTAACTGGATAACAAAACTATTGCCCACAATGGATTCTTCTAGAATCACTGAAGAGCCAGATGATGGAGTTTATATTGATTGTCTCACTATTGAAGGAGCAAAATGGGATATTGTTGATAAAGCTTTAGTAGAGTGTTCCCAAACTGAGATACTAACCAAACTTCCTCCAATGCATCTTCTACCAACACAACAATCTAGCTCAAATGAATCTTTATATGAATGTCCCCTTTATCGAACTCAGAATAGGGGAAGTGGTGCAATGGGACTACCAAATTACATAATGACACTTGGTATTCAAACGAAAAATGTGTCTCCTGATCATTGGATACAAAGATCTGTTGCTGCTTTTATAACTGCCGAAAACTGAAACTATTATGTTCATGTTTTAAAAAGTATTCTAAACATTTTTTACTTTTTGACGGACTTCATCAAGCGACATTGGTTTGGTACAATCAAGGGTTTTAATTAATAACTCCTTTTCGAATGTTTTCGATATTAATGGAAGTTTAGCACATGAGTGTAATCGATCTTCGGATGATAATGTTGATGGTTTTTCTCTGATGATAGAGACACTCTCTGATGAGGCTCTTTCAAGTATATGTTTCATTTGTTGATTAATTCCATCTTCAATACTGGACATAACAAAATGAGCATTGTTTTGGGTTGCAAAAGGCTTTTCATCTGGTGAGCCTTCCCATGAGCAACCTAAAATATTAAATAGGGCAGTAAGCTCGGTATTGATATTCTCTATATTGGAAACTCTCTGGTTAAGAATGTTCTCAATAGAAGCAATTTGCTCCTGTTTCTCTTCAATATCTCTATTAATATCATGAATCTTGATAGAATGTACATTAGACACTTCTTCATGTTCTCTTTTTAAAGACTCCATTTTATTATGTGCCGCAATATCCATCTCTCTTAATGAAGATATTTGGTTATTGTTCTCTATAACAATATTAAACAATGAGAAATTCTCAGCTTCAAGTACTTTGAAACACTCGGTTAATTCAGTAACACTAGAATAACCTGTCGTAGAAAGAATCTCTGATATCTGATTAGATACTGCGTCTATTTCTTGCTGAAGGGTCTCTTGGGAATCGAGACCATTCTCTGATTGAGAAAACCCTGATGCAATTGGTTGCGGAGTAGATCGATTTTGGTTATACAAGAGATCATTTCCATTAATTTGCTGCTTTAACCTCTTCACTTCGGCACCGCTAATATGTTCATCTTCCTTTTCAGCGCTTTTAAGTCTTGCCAATTCCATTCTTATCCTATCTCGATCCGAGTAAGATTCGTTTGATTCCGATATTAACTGAGATATAGTGTTATTTCTCTGCTTTTCTTCTTCGTCCATTTTGTTTCTGAGGTCATAATATGACAATTTTTGCTTTCTAAGTTCATCAATTTCGTTTCTCAGCTTATCTAGAACTACCAGATTACCATTATACTTATTTAATGCGAGATTCAGCTTATTTTCAATTATTTGCCTCGAATTAGTGGGGGTGGCTGATACCGGCCTTTGATAGCCCTGTGAACCAAATTTCGATCTTGCCCTAGATACTTCTTCCTCAAGAATAGACTTTTTATCTAGTTCTGCTTTAAAATCAGCTTGAAGAATTCCTAATTTGTTCATTAATACTTTTTTCTGAGACTCCAAACCCAATATTTTCTCATCACTCTGATACTCTATTATATCCTTATCATAGTTAGATATAGTTTCCTGATACTGAGATATCTCTTGTTTAAGTGTATCATTTGCTGACCTCTGCTTTGATATTGTTCGATGCTGCCTTCTAACTAGATTAATTATCTCATCTTGTGGAAACTTCATCATTCGAAGCTTATTTCTCAGCTCAGTAACCTCGCCAGCAACATCCATTTTGCTAAACGTCTTTTAGATATAAAAAGATCATCAGTTTATTCGAGCTTTGAAGCTGGCTTCAAGGGCGCTAATCATTGGGATTATTGAAGGTAAGAATGGGGATTCTTTCTTGGTATATAGATTAACTATGTCAAGATCATCATTAATTGTAGCATCTAATCTCCCATTGATAATTAGCATGATTAATCTCTTTTTAATCTTTTCGACTTCTTGGTAAATAATACTGTTTTGTTCTTCTTGCTTTAGGCTTGCTAAGTGAGCCTTTTCGGCTTCAGTCTTTGTATTCTCATTAATAAAAACTATCTGAACTGATGAATACTTTCGGCAGAAAATAATTAGAGAATTTGAGTAAACATACTCTTGGATTTCATTAATCAAGTTTTCATAAAAAGGCTCATTATGGAAAGTCTTCAGTGCCTCAGACTTCTTATTTTTAAATCCAACAATATCGTTGTTCATATAAAAAGAGTACAGCTGGCGAATTGGGGCAACAAGAGGATGGTTTTGAAACACAGATACATCTTTTGACATAAAAACATCAATTGTATCGTGAATTAGCATAGTGGAGAGAACCCAATATGGGAGAACTTCAGTTCTTTTATTTGAACCACAGTCAGAAAATAGCTTAAAAGAATCGAACAAAACTGTTCTTGATTGAGCAAATTGTCGTGACCTTAGCAATGATTCTCCTTCAACATGCCTTAGGACAGCTGTTTGCCTATTCGACATGTTTGTTGATTTGATTGCTTGTGTCTTCCGGTAAAAATTCATTACTTGATTCGAATCTCCATCAATTTGTGCAAGTTCAATACGAATGATGTATACTCTCAATGCAGATCTGCACATTTCAGAATCGCCTTGATCAATGTTGGCTGGAATACCTTGCTCTGCATCAACTAAATACTGTTTCACAAGAGGATAGTTAGCAAATTTCAGTTCATTTTCAATTCTTCTCAATTTAAGGTCAAGTGAAAGGTTGGGATAAAGGCCAGAAGATACTATATCACAAGCGAAATTCAAAAACTGGCGAACATTCTCATCATTGCCGAATAATCGATTAATAATATCGTTGATACAATTCTGGAGATGCTTATATTTGAGCTTCCCATCATTAGAAATCTCAACAACAGTTTGAAAGAGAGATATAGTATTATCCATATCGTTCAAAATTGGCGAAAGCATTGCTGAATAATAGTATGCCTTGGATTTGAGTTTTTCATCAATATCTTCTCTTTCTAATAGCCCAACAAACATGTTGTACGCATCCACATCTTGAAAATTAATATTCGATTTTGCAGACTCATATATTTCACTAGGAGATTGGTCAACAGGTGCAATTTCTTCTTCCTCCCCGAAAGCTCCGCCATCACTACCATTTGCGCTCTCTGTATCCTCGGAATCAATAATGTAGGTTTCGTCCTCTGACATTTTGAATTCGAACACACTAGTTCAAATTTTAGTTTTTTTAATGTCACAAAAATTGCTGTTCAACATTGAACCTTCTCACATAGAAAAAATGCTTGGGATGTTCAAAGAACCAGTGACTATCGATAATAAACCCCAATGTGGGTATGGTAAACTTAGATTTGATGTGAATGTACCCCCACCGAAATTTAACTGATGGAATTTCAATAAGAATAAAGGTTAACGATTAATAAACGTCCATTTCTCAGTAATGACCCAGATTGTAGCGACAGAGGGACATTTACTGTTTCGTAAGTTGATTCGCGAGTGCTTTAAATATAATGATTATGATTTTAAGAAGGATTGTGAATTAGCGCTTTTAATTTGGTATGATGATTTACGGCGGAAAGATTTTTTTGGAAAAATGAAACCGTGGCAAGTTGTTAACAGGCTTCCTTCTGTTAATGTTATTTGCAGGAAAGCGCCTTTTGTGAGATTGTGCCAAAGGACGGCGATCACTTTTCCATCACAATTTCGGTTCCTTCCCAAGAGCTATATATTGCCGGTCAATAGGGATTTACTTGTTTCTGATAGAGAAAAATCAAATAAGCGCTATATTGTTAAACCTGATAGAGGATCTCTTGGAAACGGGATTACGTTCCTTGAACCCGGTGATGAGGTCCCTGTTACCGAGGATCTCACTGTAGTTCAAGAATACATCCCATCATTGCATATTAATGACTACAAATTTGATTGTAGAATCTATGCATTAATAGCATCAGTGGATCCATTAAAGATTTATGTATATCGAAACGGAGTTGCGCGTTTTTGCTCAAGAAAAAAGGGTGATACTTCTGTTTTCTCTCAACTTACGAATAAGTCTTTGAATAAAAAGAATCCAGAAGCTGTGATAACTCAGATAGTTCAAATGGTTAAAGACGTTTTCAATGAACTTGCAGCTAATGGACACAATATCGATAAATTATGGAAAAGAATTGATAGCGCAATTATTAGTACTGTGATTTCATCAATTGGATTTTTGAGAAATGGAGTAAAATCCAAATGTCCTGATATTGGGTTTCCCCGATGTTTCCAAATATTAGGATTTGATGTTTTGTTGGATGAGGCATTGAATCCATATATTTTGGAAGTTAATTACAGACCATCTTTCGAAACAAATACTAAGGTTGAAAGAATAATGAAGACATTGATGATTGCAGGTGCAATGAAAATTATGGCTCCTTCAAACAAAGTACAGGAGTATGTAATAAGTCATTATTCCGAAGAATTAGAAAGAAATTGGGAGGATCTTTTAAATAATGATCCATTATTAATTGAAGGGGTTAAGGAAACAAATGATCCAAATCGTTCAATACCTGAAGATTATTGCCTTGTCTATCCAAACAATGATGAAAAGAAAATGAAGATATGGAATAGAATGATCAAATATGTTATGAGAATGCCTATTGAATATACTACTAAACATGTATTACCTCGAAGCCTTAAAAACCATTCTAGTTCTCAAAATTTAAGAGGCAGTACAATAATTCCAGAGACAAGAAGATTAGCAACGCCAAAGTTATCAGATTCTGCTATTATTAAAACTCCAAGGCCTGGTGGTAATAAAGGACATACTCAACTTGTCGATGATATTCCTCAATCCCCTTTAAAGAGGAAACAATCTATATAACTGTAATATAGTTAAAAATATATTTATATCATGAATGATTGTATTTGAAACGGAGCTCTTTGGGTAAAGTTTGTTTTGTTTTTGCTTATTTGAATTGTTTGGTGATTCTTCATTGGCTTCTCTTTCTCAAGTTGTTTACGTACCGTATCAAGAAGATTTTCTCCATCCCAGATAAAAGGCTCTCCATATATTTCATTATATTCTTCTAAATACTTTAACATTTTTTCATGTATTTTTGGGAGCTCATTCTGATATCTCTTCCGCGCTCGCTCCTCTTGCATTAAAGCTGATGCTGCAGCTCCCCTTCTTGATGTCAATCTATTTGGATTACTCGACATATCAACATTAGAACTGTATTCCGAAATAACTTCTGCTCTCTGAGCAATTAAATCTAATAATGGTTCAAACTGTTCAATCATTTTGCTTATTCTAATTGCTTCGCTCTCAAGAGCAATAAGGGTTCTTCTATTAGGATTTGATGAATAGAAAAATGGAAACTCAGATTGTGATGGAATCTGATAGTGAATCTCCCCCCATAAACGCAGGAGCTCTTTTTTGAGATATTCTACTGACATTGGTATGTTATTCTCTTTGTCATTCTGAAGGATGAGAATTCTCTTCTTGATATTTTCTATAACAAGATCATTAAATATATTTGTTTTTGGAGGTGTAATGGTTTGCTGTCCAGTCATTCTTTCAAGTCTATTAAGTTCTTTCACCAATCTTGCATATTCTTTCTTATTGATTGCTAGTTTCTCCGACAATGTGGATATTCTCTCTTCCATATTCTGAATTGTGTTATCTCCAAGAGTATTTGGAGGATCGTAAGGATCTAATCCCAGAGACTGATGAAGAGAAGAGAGAGTCCTCGAAAGGTTTTCCACAATTTGTGTATTATTATATATTTTAGTCTTCAAATCACTAATCATATTGCAAATAGATTTGATTCGGGCTGAGCCAAAGTTGTTTCCTTCTGAAGAGAAATCCCCTCTATCATCAATTTCAAGGATATCGAAACAATCACACAATTCTTTAAAGAATCTATCATGCTTGTCTTTTTGGTCTGAAGTTGCCTCATTTATATTCTTAAGCCTTAATTCAGCAACTTTTATTCTCTGATTCAAAGGAGCATTTGGACTTATTCCATAATTCTTTCCGAGTTCAAACTGACTCATTTTCAATTTAATTTCACTTTCCATTCTTTCAGCAATGGTTTTCATTGTTTCGACGGATTCATACGTATCCTTCAAATAGTTTTGAAACAGCATCTCAACTTTTTTCGCTAGATCTTCATATTTATCCTCGATTTCCTCTTGAGAAAGCCCAATTTGGCTCCATAGATCTTCTAGTTGTTCCTCAATATGAACTTCGATTTTCATTAAATTCTAAACTGTTTCTGTTTTTCGAATCCTCGCTAAGAACATTGTTTTTTGCTTAAATGTTTGATTTGGATTTCTTGATCAGGTCTCCTTCAGAGTTTGTTGATTTTTTAGCTCAAAATATCGATAACGAGGGGGATTTTGGTATTAATAGATGTTTATTAGAGTGCTACAAGCAAAACAATAACTGTTTTGATGGTCTTGATCAAGTATCTACAATGTCTGATTATATGGAGATAATCCCTGGTAAATTGACCAAATTTAGATGTTGTTTAGCTGCTGATGTTGCAACTGAATATTTTCCCTTGAGAGTTTTCTCTGAGGGTAAGTATCATACGCCATTTCTAAATGGTAGCATTCCTGAGGATATTTACGAGCAAATTCCGATTATGTCTGAAAGAAGGATTATTTTGGCTTTTTCTGTTCACTCAATGGCATCATGGATGAGGAAAGAAATTTTACCAAAAAAGAATGACCCTCATCTTGCTGAATCAGAATCCAATAATCCTGAAATTGACTCTGATGACTCTATGTTGGCAAATATAAAGGTAGCTTTTGATTATAATGTGAAGCCCTTTCATATAGTTGATGTAATAGGGGTTTTTGAAAACCTTCCTGAGCATGATATATCATCAGACACATTTTTCCACCATGATGGGTTCTCAAGTAGTTTACCAACATTCATTGGACTGTGTATCATACCTATTAGGGCTAATATTCCATATCAAATGACATATAATACTCGTGATGTATATCAAGGAGTTTTTTCTTTTTTTAATCAATATTTTGGTTTGATGCAGACTGAGATGCTTATGCTGTGGCTGGCAGGAAGAGTTACACATCGAATTGGTGAGATTCCTTTTGGTTTATTTTCTTTAAATCTGTTTGGGGTATCATGTGATAATGCAAATTCTATATACTCTATTCTTGAAAGTGTTTGCAGCTACATAGCCAAAGTTAATCTCAATGTGGCATCATTTAATCGGCAAAGCTTAAAGCCCAAAGTTATACAAAATGATATACACAATACTGTGTTTTTATCTCCAACTGAAACAAGATATATTGTTGATGAAACCTCCCTTGATGTTGGAAACTTCAATGAAGTTGGCACAGAGAATCTTAATTTGATTAAAAAGCTTATGGATGACCAAAGCTTATCATACTATATTGAAAAAGCTGATTATGAAATACCAGTATCATGTCCTGTTTTGTCACTGTCTATATCAAGATCTGTGTTAAAATGTCAAGTATCCATTCCCCTTGGCGAAACCAAAGAAATCCCTGATAGCAACTCTATTGCAGATTTGGATATAATTCGCCACTATATTGAAAGAATTCGCTTCCACGAAGCAAATCCAAGCGAAACAAATGGTTCTATTATGCATGAGCGTTTAATATCAATTATGAATGAGTGTGTTATCTCCCAAGAGTCTCTTCAACTTTTATATCTATTAGCTCTTTTGAAAGCATGTTTGGTAGGTGAAAATGATATATCAGAAGAAATATGGGAAACAACAGTCAATCTATTTATGTTTATAGAAGATTCAAAGTCAACAAATATAGTAAAATAATTATCCAATTTTTTGTCATATGCTCAAGAATTAACTTTTACTCATCAAGATGTGAACTACAAAAACATGATTTTATCAGGATATTATTTGATAAAATAGCATATATGGATTTGATTTAAGTACAGTTTCTTGTTCCACTTCATCAAATTCAGTATCATTGAACAAATACCATTTATTGGATGCTTGATGAAAAGCATATGAGAAATAGTGTCCACTATTGATATTCCCAGCATGTTCTATCAAACCAACCAATTTATATCTGCCTGGTTCACTGCATATTGAATTATCCAATTGAAATTCCTTTTGGAATCTAATCGTTGAATTATTTTTAATATAATTGTTACCCGAGTTCTTAAAGCGGTTCAGATGTAAAACCAATATTTCAGGGCGCCTCTCAAGTCTATATGTTAATGTTGTAGGAACTAATTTTTTGCATTTGGGACAAAACCATTCATTAGCCTTATCCAAAGAAATCTTTCTAAAAGTATTTTGAAAACAATTTTCAAGAACTATTTCGGAATCTTTAGAATTGTTGGAAAAGAAAACACCCGTTGTGATAGCATATCTCCAATCAAATCCATCTTTTGCTGATAAAAACTTAGGATTCAATGTTGCATTAACAAATGCAAAAAGCTTGTCATCTTTGAGCTTACCATCAAATTCTAAAAATTTTAGGGAGCCAAATATTACCTTATTATCACCATATTCGATATCATTTTGGAAAAACAAATGTTGTTCAAAATTATATGATTCTTCAATTTCATCATAATCCTTCCATAATGGGTGTATTCTTTGATCTATAATCCAATAAAAATCATTAATAATATTAGTAGTGTCAAATGGAACAACAAAAGAGGTTGATACAGGGATTTCAGTTATTTTGTCTTGATATTGAATGTTTGCTTTTAGATTTATCAATGCATACATTTTTGATGGATCGAGAATTTCAAAAATTTGTAGGATAGTATTGGAAATTGGATCATTTTCAGAAGTACAACATAAATATCTAATGTATGAAAATGAATAGCCAACTTCTTGGTATATTTCATCAATATTTTCTGCCATTGAAATATCATCAAGCATATAATGCAAAACAATTGGCCTTTTCGAACGATCATATGGAATAAACTGTACAGGAATGCTTTTTGACTGAGATGATGGCAAATTCAATGAGATGCAATAACCATAAGAATAATTCATTTGACTATGAGAGCAAACACTGCAGTGCGTTTGGGATGATGATCTATGTGCAAGCAACTTAAATAATTTAAAAGCATCGTTTTGAGAACTTAATATTGATGTGAATGAATCATCAATATTATCTGGGTATTTAATGTTGGGATCAGAAAAAAGCAATTCATTAATTAATGTCAAAAAGAATTGATGAGCATCTTCTTGAGTTCCTGAAACAAATGAGCGATTAGAAAAAGAATTACGTAATGATAATGGATTGGGTGTGTTTTCAAAGGCAGTTCCCCATATTTGGTTGATTAAATTATAAGTATTTGACAAAACCGGACTTGTTGAGTTTTTGTACCTTTTGTTCAACACCTCTTTAACAAATAGTGGACAATGACTCAAACATTGAATTACAGAATTAGCATAACATCCGTTTCTAGAATTCACCAGCCCGCAGATTCCTGAAGAATATACTTTTCTAGTGTGATGACGATCGGTGAATACTATACTAGGTTTTCTTTTCAGAAGATAAGTACTATAATTGACTCTCTCGTTGTCACAAATTATATCATTTTCATCAATAATATCAATTTCTCCATTTAAATATCCCTTCATGATAATGCTTGACGAATCATACCCAAGAATTTGGCTTGCTTTGGCTTTCACATCTTTAATCTTTGAGTCTCGGTTGAAGAATAATAGGAACTCTATGCCTTCAAATTTGATTCTGACGCTTTTTTGAGAAATATTTAATAAAACGTCACCATTAGCATTAACATAGGTACTAACCATGACAACTGGCCCCCCTCCATATTGTAAAAACAATTCTTCCCATTTTTGACCCGTTATTACAATGTAATCTTTATCCTTTATCAGATTAGGTTTCACATGCCCATTATACAACAAAAATTCATTGTTGATTGGAACCTTGAATTCTTTCTGGTTTTTTAATGCTGTAACATATTTCAAATACCACTTATTGGAAACAAGATAATAGCTCTGGTCCTTTTCATATTTGTTGACACTCATTAAAGACAATTTTAATTTTAGTTTTTTATGGAAGGCACTCAGTACATATTATAGCTTCTTCATAGTTCAAGAAACTGTGATCCGCAATCCCAACTAATGAAGCCATAATATTAAAAGCCAAAGTTTCATCAAACAGTCTGCACACGATTTCTCCATTGTCACGTACGAAATGGTATGATGTTCCAGGCACGAAAAACTCCTCTTTCTCTTCTCCTCTTGCGATTTGGATTAAACTTTGCATTATTTTAGGCATTCTTTCATTAATCTGAGCTGTAGATGAATAATCAGACATGCCATTTTGCTGCATTATGCCCTGTAATAATCTCATTACCATTCCTTGCATCATATTAATACCATTCTGCTGTTGTGGCCCCGGTGGAATAAACATGTTAACAAGGGTTCCGATTGTCTTCGCTGAGAGGTGGGGCACAACATCATTTCCATATACAAAACTACATATAAAATCTTTTGACATTTGAGCAACACTTTCGGAGAAAATTGGAAATGGTGCAAAAGAGATTGCGAAAACATTGTCGATTCCCTTTTCGTACCTGAGAAGAGTAGCAATCATTGCAGATGTAGCTCCACCAAGGGAGTGGCCAGTACATATAATGTTTCCTGTGCAATTTTCTATATAACTATTGCATTGTTCTATGATCCATCTTGCTGAATCAAGAACGCCTTTATGAACCTTTCCATCAAGAAAGTCTTCCCTGTTAAACTCAAGTACAATTGCAAAATCTCCTGGCTCTGCGGCTCCTCGTATAGATATATATAAATCATTACCTCCCTTCGCTAGGAAAAACTGTGGCTTCATTGTCGATCCGCCTCCACGAGTGAATACTTTTTCTAATGGTGAAGGAAGGGGGGAACCGTAAGGCGAAAAGTCATAGAGACACAAACATCTCCTTATTAACTCAAGATCAAAGGATGGTTGAGCAGATAACATGGAAAAAACTGTGCCTGACCAACTAATAAAATCTATGTTTTACAATTCTCATACAGGTTGTTCGGGTTCCTCATCATGTAGGAGGGTAGGTTCGGTGATTGGCTGTCTTTTTAAACAGAGAAAGACGATAATTGATGATGCAATAATGATGAGTGGTACAATTAATATAATTAGACTGATGGGCTGGGTTGTGGATATTTGCCTCGCCATTAGCTCAAGAGTTTGATTAATGTGTGAGACTATGTATACTGAGAGAAACACAAAGGACTGATTTTTTATAGTTGGGTATTCAGTGGGACGCAAAGCAAAAGAAGAGTTATTCATATATTGTTCAAAGCAGTATACATCACCATTCATTGGTTCATATTTTTCAATTGAGAAACAAAAAACAGGTATTGCCTTTGGTGGCTTAAAATTGGAATAGAGAATAAATGGAGAATTATCTGTAACATTTTCTAATATAAATTCGAAAACTTCAATTTGATTTGGTGCTAATGAGAGCGAAAAAGGTTCTAAGGAATGAATTTTTTGAATTTTTTGTTCACATCTCTTCCCAATATACCCTTCCTTGCACTTGCAGACTCCATTTGTTGAACAGTATCCATTTAAACATCCATAAGAGCATGTTTTATGAATTTTTTTGTTTAAAAAAACGGAATTTGAGATTATATCAGAATGATTAAAGGGGCCTGAGACTGCAATTGCATAAATTGGACCTGAAACACCAAAATAATTATCTGATATTACATGAATGCTGTATGTGCCAACTTCAATTTCATTTTTAGAAATTACTACTCGTTCATTGGTAGAAAAATGTTCTGGTTGGCTGTATGGATACATATTCCCTAACCATATTTTTTTAGATGGAGAGATGACAATTAAATCTAAATCAGAGTACAGAGGATAAATCCGGAGTTTTGATAATGGAGGATCAAGATATGACATAGTGATAATTAAATCCTCTTCTTTCCCATTAATTGCTATGCAATACAAGTGATTCTCCAGAGGATTAATTAATTGTCTGTCAATAATCCTCAAACCTCGAGTACTAGTTTCTAAAACTCTTGATAATACAGGCATTCCAAATCCATATGAATACTTCGGATAAAAGATAGAATCAAGTGGTCGAGATGATGAAATAATTACAGATCTTAAAAGATATGAACTTGCCAATATGTTAATATTATGATACCTCCCTTCATAAAAAAACTGATGCAATAGGGCGATTAATCCACTTACTATTGGTGTTGACATTGATGTTCCCGCTTTTTTCAAAAGAGAAGTGCTATTACAGAAACCGGAAATATTACTTGATGGGTTTCCTGCATTAGCACTATATATACCTTTACCCGGTGCCACTAATTCTGGCTTCATTAAATTATTTTTGGATGGGCCCTTTGATGATGATTCAGATACCCCAAAATCGTTTCGTGTTGAAGGTTGAAACAATATGGTAATATTCAAAGAAGCTAAAAACTCCCTCATATCATCTTCATTTGAACTTAAAACTGGTAATCCTGGGGAATAGCATTGAATACTCTTTGTTGAATTTGATATTAATATCAAAGCATCATTCTTACTGGCTATAGAAATATAATCACAGAGATTTTCATCATGAAACATTAATACAATTCTATTTTTGTAGTTTTCTGGATTTCTTTCATCAATAAATTCAATTGTTTCTCTTTGAAAAAAACTAATATTCTTTTCTTTCAGAGTATATGACCACAAATCGCATCCTATTGTGGTTTCAAATACCTGGGTCATTGATTTTTCAAATAGAACATGAACAATCCTATTTGCTTGGTCTTCAATCCCTGAATAATAACTATTTGTCAACGCCCCGATAGATAAAACATTTTTTGAATCTGAAGGTGTACTTACACTTGAGAATTGATAGTGATTTCCAGCAGCAAACACGTATGTAATATTGGGAAATTCCCATGATAATCGATCATATAATGATCTGATTTCACTCATTTCGTTTAAATACCCCCAGCTATTTGAAGACACATATGATCCTATTTGATTCATTCTGTTTGCGGTCAATTCTGCATCATGGTCAAATGAAACATCATCTTTAACATGAAAATCTCCAATGTCACTAATGTAAAGCTTGGCTTTCGGGGCTATCCCATTATAAAGTGAAACTCCACAATTTCCATCAAATGTATCACCTGCAACAATACCTGATACATGAGTTCCGTGTCCTCCTTGATGATCTAAACTATCGGCCCATGGATCAATTCTCACAATTTTACGATGTTCTAGGTTGGTTTTGTCTATTGGAGTCTCAACATTTGGATCAAAAAACATGCAATGATATGAATCTATCCCACTGTCTACAACGTTGATGATCTCTCCTCTGCCATCAAGTCCGGCATTGTTCATATTTCTATTAGATATCTGCCTTCCTTTTAAAAATATCAATTCATCTGATCCAGATTCAACAAAACCTGAAGCATACCTACAAAATGTTGCTTTTTTTTCATATATACTAATGCTAAAAACCTTTTTATCCTCCGATAAGGATTTTTGGCTGGTATTATTGGGAACATGAAACACTCCAAACCCCAATTTGTCAACATGAAAGTTGGGATTCCAATCTTCCGTGGCTCTAACTAAGAAACCATTGAGTATACTATCCATTATTATCTTTTTTCCCCTTGTATACGCAGTAAGACTTATTCCTTGGAAATTTGATAGAATCATGAATTGCTCATTTGTGATATACAATAAGAATTCATGATTATTAACGATATTATCCGATTTAATAGGCATTTTTGCCAATTTAAATGTCCTTTGTACATCTTGAAATGATAAATTCTGTGCAAAAACTACAAAAAACCATCCATTGACCATATTATAGGAGAAGCATTTTTCCTTTTTAGGTTATGAAAGTATTATTGTTATGAGCAGCCCATGTTTTGTGATTTTGTTGACTCTTGATTTTTTTCTAATACTGCTTCATTCGTTGAAACTCCTTTCGCTAGTTGATTTTCAACTCGATCAGGTTCCATTAAAAGAATTTTCTCGCAAATTCACAAAATCAAATAAAATTGAGTTTTTTATTGAGCTAACGATGCTATTTGTTGCTTTATTAATGATAGGACTTAAGATTTTACTTCTTGGACCAATAATATGCCTTGTGGTTTTTGATTCATATCAATTGTATATTGGAAAACTATCGATGGAAATGTACTGGACAATGAAACAAATTCCAAAGATGAAAAAACAAGGTGTTGCAAAATTAGTTATCATTGTTTTTGTTTTTGTTTTTTGCATTGTTTCATTGACAAAGAAATGATTATATTATATCAACTATATAAAAGAAATGACACTGTATTGAAGCTTTTTCATGGAAATGCATTCGCAACAAATAAGAAAACGTATAAAAACAAGTTTATTGAACATCATTTGGTTTTTCCTACAAAGCTTTGGTCCGAATTTAGGCCATCCATCCAATGGGTACCAGTATAGCTCCTGATCTTGTTTGATTTTTTGTAGTATTTCGAAAACATGTACCTGTTTTTCAAATTCTGTATCATGGATACCAACTAAAGAAGAAAATGGATAGAGAGGTTGTTGGCACTTTGGATAATAGAATGAATTATTACACTCTTCAAGTTTCTTTTCAAACCCTGGAAATACATAATCCTGAATTTGGCTCCCAGATAAAAACTCAGATCCGCATTGTGAGACATTAAGCTCTAAAATCTTAAGCATTCTATTAAAACTCATGTCATCATAATTCCCAAGCCTTTGAATCCATTTTATGCCTTTTTCTTTCATTAAAAGAGCCGTTTTCCTTGATATCACGTGGCCAATACCTCCTTGTAAAAAAACAATCGACATCCATGACGGAGCTATGCAGTTACCCAATAGTACTTTATCTGTCCTTGCATTATACCTTTTGCTGAGTGTATGCATCATTTTTTCAAGATCTGGGAGAAAAACAAATACATCATCAGTTGCTACCCAAAGCCATTCGTTATCTGTCTCTGGTATCAGATACTCAGCCGCTGTTATCCTCTTTGCTGCTCTATCAATATCAGACTTCGATACTCCTTTAGGCGCTGCTTTAATGTATGTTTGATTTGGAGGCAAAAACCTGAAATTTGGAATTGAGTTCTGGGGTTTTGATAGTATTAATATGTCGTATCCGAGCTCAACCGCTTCATTAACCCACAAATCCATCATAATTCGAATTCTAGTAGATTTTTCGGTCGATATCAACCCAATTGTTAATCTATCCTGATTTTTGCAAGTAATTTTCATATTAAGTTGATCTATTTCCGATTTTTTTAGCATATATAAAAAGAAAATCATTGTGAATAATCCAGTTCTTTATCATAAATACCTCTTAAAGAGCCCCAGGTACATACCGATTATTCTTCTAACAATTAAGTTGATATATCTACAAAAAGTGTCCACCTATTCAATTGACAGACATAAATAATCCCCCAAATACGCCGTTCTCCATCGTCCATCGTTTTATGATCGCTGTCCACTTTTTCAATATCTCGACCAGGTTTGAAAGAACGACAAAATGTTTAAGCCTCGAATTCTAGTTCATCTTGGTGCATCGGATGTTCCTGAACAATTCAGAGCCAAATCTTTGGAATATGTAAAGTTGGCTGTTGAGGCTGGATCTAAAGTAGCTAATGCTGGTGGCTCAGCAGAAGATATTGTTGCAGCTACTATTTGTGTCCTTGAGGACTGTCCGGTTTCTGATGCTGGGATTGGCTCTGTTTTTAATGCTGAAGGAAAACATCAGATGGATGCGGGTATAATGACTGGTGATAAAAAGTACGGTGCAGTTGTATCTGTTCATAATATTCGAAATCCCATCAAAGCCGCACGAAAAATGCTTGATGACTCGAAATTTTCCATTCTTTGTGCAGAGGGAGCCATGCAATTCATTGAAAAACATGGATTCGAAATGTTACCAGATGAAGCATTTCGTACAGAGTACAATCAATACTATATTGATACATATAAGAATCATGGGGATCCATTGGATCTCTTTGTCAAACCAATTCCAAAATTTGGTACTGTTGGATGTGTCGCTATGGATGTGAATGGAAGAATTGCCGCAGGCACATCTACAGGAGGAACCCCATTTGCTCCCAAGGGAAGGATTGGAGACTCACCATTCCCTGGATGTGGTGTTTGGGCTGATGATGATGATGGATGCACTTCATGCACTGGATATGGCGAGGCTATCCTTGTTGAGCAACTAGGTGCAAAGGCTGCTGGTCTTGTTAAAGACCATCACCCAATGGAAGCTGCAAAAATTGCTATTACCAGGTTTAGCAGGCTGCCTCGTGCTGTTGGTGGTGTTATTATGATTTCCAAGAAAACAGGTGAGTATGGATTATTCCACAACACAGAGCACATGCCTTTTGCAATGCTGATGGATAACGGAGAAATCAAATCCGGGTTATCTATAAAGGATTTACAGCAGTAAAATTAGTTTACTTCATTTTACAAAACCGTTATTAATCTAAACGGCTATCAAAATGTCTCTCTCTTTACCCACCATTCCTCCTGAATCTGAAGCCTTTCGTGTGATTCAATATCAACTTCAGCAACAATTAAATGCAACAAGGGTAAAACTATTAGAATGTTATGATATAACATCAATTTCACAAGCCAAACTTTTTGGGGAGTTTTGTTCTAACATGAATCCATTGAATATTGTTCATGCATTTATTCCTACCTCAGAATTACAGCAACCTTTGACAGATATTGCCACTCGAGGCGTTAGAGTAAACCCAAAAAAGGGTTTTAGGTTCCGAGCTGATAAAATGCTTGTGGATCAGAATAGGTCAACAATTGAAGCAATTCATTGCCTGATCGCCCTTGGTAATACTCAAAACTATCAATCAATGGTTGGGCCCCTTGACCAACAAGTTTTTGAGCAAACCAATCCAAATCCTGATGCTTTGATGGTTGGTTATCATTCTCTTTGTGTGTCTGACGATAATGAGTACATGATTTTTAATCCAGCTCAGGTTAGGACACTTCAGATAGTGAGATTTACTGGTGGAGAATTGTTGAATCGCTCATCGGAATTCGGAGGAAAATGTGATTTATGCCAAAGAGAAAATGCAGTTTTATGGTGTTCCAACTGTACAGCTAAACTATGTAAGAATTGTGACCAGAAATCTCATACTGGAAACAGATTGCTTGAGTCTCATAACAGGATAGGGATCGAGGAAGCTAAACCTTTAATGGAGTTTTGTCCTTTTCATCCAAATGTAAGAGTTGACCACTTTTGTCCTGAATGTCAATTACCTGTTTGTATTGAGTGCAAAATGTCTGGCTCACACTCTAAAGGTGCTCAATTACATCACCAATTGGTTCCGCTTAAGGATGCATATTTTTCTGCTGTTAGGGCAGCTCAAGATGAGAACAAAATATATGGAAGAAGGAGGAGAATATTACAAGAGAAATTACGGGATTCCGAAAAAAGGCTCCAAGATGTGGTTAATAACTCAAAGTCTATTGAGGCAAAAATCATGAGAATTGCTCAAGAAGCGATTGCATCTTTAAGGGAGCAGTCTGGAGAAAGAGCATTATTGATTAGATCGACAATGTCCGAGATACAGCGTAAACTTGAAGAAGTTGACTCGAAATCTAACTTCATCAAAGATCACATGAAACTATCTAGCCCTTTATCTTTTGTCAGATCGATGAATATTCATGATAAAGTTGTAAATGAGCTTCGGCCAGATAATGATTTACCACTTCCATTAGCTGTAGAAGGTGATTTGGCTCTTTGTGGTTCACTAACGGTGAAACCTAAATCTGAGACTATTGCTCCTCCAGGTCAAAAACTGAATGATGTGTATTTTGATGAAAAGAATGTGAGGAATCTAGATTTTCCATCAGCAACAATGGTTACAGAAACAAATCAACCAACGACTATTGCTACAGAAACATATCAAACAAATACAGCACCATCACAGGCTTTACCTGAGCCAACACCTATTCAGTCATCAAAGCAAACGAAGCCTCAAGGAACATCTTTGATTAGAGTTATTACTTTAACACAAATGTCTCTTCGAAAACAACAAAAGATGACTGAGCAGGGACTTTCTCTATCATTTGAACCATTCCAGGGTAGCTCAATTATTAGGAATGATGAAACTGCAAGGATGCTTTATATGTGTTTCCCATTCAAATCTACCCCACAGACACATCTTTTGTTTTCTACTGAAAGAGATGGTAGATCAATGAAATCACTTCATCAGACTGTTGATAATGTTGGCATAACAGCGGTTTTAGTGAAAAGAAATGATTTTGTATTCGGTGGTTTTGCTGCTGCCAAGTGGAATAGTGATGGAAAGCCATTTGGTGAAAAAAGTAGTAGCTTTATTTTCAGTTTAACAAGGGATACATTCATTCCTTATCGCCCAAGAATTGAAAACCCATGCTATTTGATTGCTACACCTACTTCCATATCCTTCGGAAGATATGATATTGTTCTATCAAATAATTTCGATCAATGTCAAGCTATTATCGAACACTCATACGGAATTGGACTTCAAACAGAATCATCTGAGGCCAAATGCTTCCTCGCTGGAGAACCCCAATTTGCTGCAGATATCGTTGAAGTGTGGGGATTCTTTACCCAAGAATAAAGTGCGTAATATATTTTTTTTATCTGAATGACAAACCTGTCAAAAACTGTGGGAATTGATAGCTTTACATTTACAATTTTTTTAATTCAATTTTGAATCAGAATTATGAGTAATTGATATAAATTTAATGTTAACGAAGATAACCCTCCTAAGGTTCATTTCCCATGGTCATTATGGAAATGGGCTTAGATCAGATATAGGATATGACATTGATAAGAATGGAAGTAAGGTTTATGTGAACATTGGCCCTGTTGAAACAAAAAGGTTAATACCAAACGATTTCATCCCAAAAATTGATGTTACTATTGATAATGTAACCCTAAAAGGAATAACTAACTCAAGTAATGGTGGTGGTATGTTTTTGAATAATGTTGGATGGAATATTCCTTCTTTGTTGATGAATAACACTGTAATAGATAACTGTGCAACTGGAATTAGTGGAGGAGCAGGCTATATCAAAGATATACTGTTCAACAAAATTATTAACTCAAAATTCTCGGGAAACAAAGCTGTATCAGGTTATGGAGGAACTTTTCACTTTGAAAATTCAACAAATATTGAGTTTGAAAATGTAACAATTAATGCTTCAGTATCATATTATGCTGCTATTAGCATTCAAAAAGCTGAGAATTTTGTAGCAAAAGACTCAACAATTGCAAATTGCTCAGGAACTGGGTATTCTGTTTTGGTGTTTACCAATACCAATAATTTTGAAATACAAAGATGCCTTATTGATAAATGTTCAACTTCAAGCTCATATGGTTCAATTTTTGTCAATTCTGTATCTCAGAAAGGAATAGTTGAGAATTGTGTTTTTTCTTTCAATACAGGAGTCCAAGGAGGTGCCATCTTAATCAATTCCATCTCTGAGTTTTATTGTAATCGGTGTTTATTCTTCTTTTGTACAGCTCCAACTGCAGGAGCGATATATGCCAGTGGCACAACCAAGTATACATGCAAAGAGAGTTGTTTTTTCCGATGCCAGGCCTCTTCATCTTATCATGCATATTATTTAACATTGTCAGCAGCATCAACAGTGTCATTGAACTATTCAGCCATTATTGAATGTGGTATTACAAATACTGGTTCTTATTCAGCATATATTAATCAAGGTACAATTGAAATTCCATTGAGCAACTTTTCATCGAGTCAGGCCAGTTCATACTCTTGTTTGAGATTGACAACATCAAATATTGGTTTTTTACAATATTCTACAATATTCAATCATTCATCAACGAACAGCCCAGTCCTTTTAATTCAAGCTTCTAGTTACCCAATTATAATTCAGTATTGTAATGTACTAAAAAACAATGCTGGTAGCTCGACGATATTCCAATTCTCTGCTTCAACAACAACAATTCAGGTTCTATTCTGTATTTTTTCTCTTAATTCATGTGCCCAAATTTTTTCCGCTTCTGGTCCCACTTTAGTTAGTAATAGCTTCATAAATCACTCAACAACAGTCTTTTCTGGAAGTGTTTCTTTCCAAAATACAGTAATGGGCATTACCGAAACTTACGCATTGAAACATGTTTCAACATTTGGATGTGAGGCAGCAATACCTTATCAAGCACTTGAAATCCCATGTCAGACACAACCCAATCCCCCCTCAACCTGCATATGCCCATCTGATGTACAAGCGAGTACACTATCACAATTTTCCTCAATTCTACAATTAGTTATTTCATCCTTAAGTTCTCTTGAATAAAAATGGATATTCGACTTTGTTCATTATGCGAAAATGTTGTTCTAGGAAATGATTATAAAAAATGCCAAAAATGCAAGAGGGTTCTGTGTAAAGAATGTGTTAGTAAGCTTAGAAAGCGCTCATGCCCTTTTTGCAAACATAGTAGAGAACAATTTATTATTTGCGGGATTCACAACACAGAATGTAATTATTATAATTCAAATCTTCATATTTTAATGTGTGAAATGTGTATTAAGCTTTATCACCTCGAGAATCAGATTAATTATTCGATTATTCCAATCGACTCGACAAAATCGAATGAAATTATCGAAAAATATATAAAAGACGCGAATATATTCATTGGAAATATTGATAATGTGATTTTGAACCTTAAGAAGGAGAAAGGTTTTTTCAACGACCATATTGAAGAGAACGTTTTGAGCATGCATGATTCGATGATAGAAGCCAAGTCTTTCATAGATAATAGCGTTGCAGAATCAGAAAAGATTTATTCTAAGTTATTTGAAAAATATGAATCACTATCAAATGAGATTGATTTCATGCTATCATCAGTAGAAGATATTGTGGCTGGTGTAGATAACGGGTGTGAGGATATAAAAAGCCGTTTCAGTCAGTTTAGGATTGATCCTGAGGCTCTTGAACTCGGTGCATCTGCGCCACTCGAGCATATTCTCACACCTCCTCCTCAGACATATAGCTTTGAAATAGAATCATTGTCTAGCTTGGAAAATAGCCAGGCTCCAATTATTGTTGGGCCATTCAAACTCTTTACACTTGAATGGAACATAAAAATTGTCTCGAATGATGATGGTTTCGGAGCATTTTTATTGGTGCACTCTCAGCCACCTAGAAACAATGTGTTCCACTATATTTTTACAGTCACCAACCCAGATAGCTTAGAAAGTTGCAGTAAAGAGTATGCATCGGATTTCCAAGAATCAGACTCCTGGGGATGGAATAATCTTATCAAAAAGCATGATAAGAATAAGTATGTAAGCAATGATCGAATGAGATTCTCTGTGAGCCTCACCCCGCTCAATCTATGTTTCGCATTAGAAGTTGCAAACAATTTGTTCGAAAAGCAAATGGGTAACCAATTAGAAGAAGGAGAGAATGAAGTTGGCGAAATTATTGAATCAAAAACGATCATCCCATAAGGAACTTCCTTTTGTAAATCTTCACTTAAATGCCTCCAAAATCAAAATCTAACCCGGCCTCAGATATTTTGAGATTTCTTCTTGAAAAGAACCGGCCCTATAGTGTTATTAATGTAGTTGATGAAATGCATGGAGAATTCACAAAAACTGTTGTTCAAAAAGCATTGGATTCGTTAGTGGATAGCGGGCAAATTACGTGCAAGCTTTGTGGTAAAACTAGCAAACTATATTTTGCTAAGCAAGAAGGCAAAGATGTGGCAACAAAAGAACAATTAATTGAGTTAGATACCCATATTGATTCGTTACAAGACAAATTGGAAGAATTAACTAAAAAAGCCGATGAACTCAGAGCCAAACGCGATGTTCTTGCATCAACAAGGACTTTGCAAGAGCTAAGAGACTACAGAGTACAGATTGAGCAGGATGTGGAAAAAGCCAGAATCAGGAAGGACGAATTGATTGAATTATCTCAAGGAATAACACCGGAGGAAGCTGCGAAAATGATAAAACTGTTTTCCGACAGATGTGACCAATGGAAACAAAGAAAATCGAAGTGTATAGAAATTATTGATGCTCTGTGTGAAGCATCCGACAAGAAGAGGTCTGAACTGATTGAGGAAGTGGGATTAGAAACTGATGAAAGTTGCAATATACAGCTCGATTACAAGAACAAGCTATACACTATTATCGAAAAATAAAAACTGATGGAATCTTTAGGCTTTAACTGCAATGCAGTCGACTTCAACGAGTTTGTTGGCTGGGAGCTTACCAGCTTGAATGGTGGTGCGGCATGGCTTGTGCTCGCCGAAGAACTCAGAATAAACAGCGTTGAACTTCTGGAAGTCATCCATATTAGCAAGGAAACAGCCACAACGAACAATGTCTGTCTTTTCGAATCCAGCAGCTTTAACAATGGCTTCCAAATTCTTCAAGCAAAGGCGAGTTTGGTCTTCAACTGACTCTGGAGCTGGACCACCATGGGGATCAATGGCAATGCATCCAGAAGTATAAAGGGTGTTACCACAAACGCGGCCTTGGACATATGGGCCAATAGCAGCAGGAGCATCAGCAGTGTGAATTACAACACTCATTTTGATCACCTCACGAGTAATCGTATCTCCTTTCAATTAAGTGGTCTCTCAATAAAATAATCGTTTTCTCTGAAAAATTCTTAAGCTATTTAGTTATCCTTAACCTTCAGGTTCTTGGCAGCCTTGCGAACTGCTAAGTATTGGGTAGCGATAGTGACAATAGCCTCACCGATTGAGAAGAAGCACCAGATAGCAGCGAGCTCAGCAGGATGTGCCTTAACGAATAAGGAAGTGATGGCTGGGCCAGTGAGGAAGAGAATGACTGTTGCAAGATGGAGACCCATAAGGATTGGAGCAACAAACATGAAGAAGAAATGAGCAGCAACACATGGAAGGGCATAGGATGGCTTAACTAAGTAGAACATCCACTTGAGGTGGTATACACCCATTTCAGTGCATGTCCTTGGACCACACATAACTTCATCATCAGCTGTGCATGTCTTGATGTAGAGGGATGAATCATCGAGTTCGATGAAAAGGGGAACAATAGCACGGAGAGCAAGGAAAATAGCAGAAACATTGGATAAGCGAAGAACAATCTTCCAAACATCATCTCTTTCCTTCTTTTGATTCTTTTTATCAAGAGCTGAAAAACCAAGGTTGCTGAAATATGGTTGCCAGGCAATATGAAGCCATCCAAGGAAAGTTAAGACCTTGTTGACCATGTTATCACACTGACCAATGACCAAATACTGGAAGAACTGGAGACATTCCATCAATGCGAAAAAGACAAACAATAATGCAATTCTTGTGAGTTGCCAATTCTCTAAGCTCTTCCAAATCCCTTTGCCAGAGTAAACCCATCCAGCAACTCCAAAACTAGTCAAGGCGAATGTTATGGACCACTCTTTGTTGAAACACATTCAAGTGCCTTTTTATCAGAATTGTATCAGTTATTGTGAGAAATAATATCGTTTTTTATTACAAAATTCAAAGAGATGCCGTTAATTTATTTATGTCGATTGGCGTCATATTTTTTTTGACAACATAATAATATTACAAAACGTGTGACTGTGGCTAATAAGATCTGGGTCGATTATGACACAAAAATGGGTTTTCAAATGAAAGGTGATTGGAATAAGCTTGTTTAAGGAAATGTTAGTGATTTGGTTCAAGGCCATAATTGAAATGTGATTGGTTTTTTTACATAACTTATACTTGTGATTCAATCATACCCATTTCATTTTTAAATTGATGCAAATTATAGAATCTTTGAAAAAAAACTCGAAATATCTGTTGTCCGATAATTTAATCGAAAATTCACATTTGATTCCGCAACAATCACGATATAGTAAACAACTTTCTTTAAAAAAAGAACCCTAAGCAATTAACTGATCAAAACAATAAATGTTCCCTTCTTGAAAAACATTAACATTTATTCAGAAAAAATTTTTTATTCTATTTTATAACTTCGTATTGCCAACGACACTCATTTTTTGCTATTAAATAGGATAAATTGCCCAAAAACTCTTTATAAAACTGCACTTTTTAAACACAAAATGTTTTGGATTTTTTTCAATGCTATTTGTACTGATACAAGAGAATTATTGGGAAACAAACGAGGATATACCAATTTAAATAGCGTGATTAATATTATTTCATGCTATTTTTTTCGTCAATATGTTTATGTTGGTGAGAGTGGTTCATTTTTGGGTGAAAAATCTCCTAATGGTGGGATAGTGTATTTAGATATGGAATATTTTTGCTTCAAAGTTAAAAATAGCATATTTGATCATATTAAATGTGGGGGAATTGGGGGATGCATATATGCCAAAGGGAATTCTACATCAGAATCTGGATTGTCTAATGTTTGTGCAAACCATTGTTCGGGAATTTATTGCCATTTTTCATATATTAATTCTTGTTATCGTAGTGTTTTAGATTTGCAATCAATAATGGGTTGTTCAAAGTCGATTTATGATGGAAGCTGTACGATTTGGCTCATTAACGGCGAACAAGAATTGAAATCAAGTAATATATCCAATAATAATGCTAAGCATACATCTGGAATTAATTGTCAATCAGAAAAGGCACTCAATCTCCAAAATTGCTATTTTACTAATAATAATGCAGAAAGTCGATGTGTATTCCTTCGTGATCATGGTTATAGTGGATCTTCTTATAAGAATTGCATATTTATCGGGAATACAAGTCCATCTGGCTTTGGTGTTTTAAGTTTCATGAACTATTCAGTTAGATATTTATATGGATTTGTTTTTATCAATAATAATGATTGTTTAATTTATTCTAGTGATAGCTCATATATTATATTCTCACAATGTTATGTATCTCATCAGTTTATATCCACATTTGGAAGAGTATATATTGATAGTATATTGGACAATCCTCCAACATCTGTTTTTATATCCAAGCAATACGATGATTATTGTAAGACAGTTTTGTTTCCGACACAAAATGATCCAATTCAAAAAAGATATATTTTTTTAGTCGCTGTGTGTGTTGTTGTTTTAATATCACTTTTAGTTTATTGTTTGGTTTATTTGAAAAAGAACTTAGCTAGTGTGGAATATGAATTGGGACTTCAAAGGTTGTTAGAATCCGATTTTGGATGATGTTTGATTTGTTTTAATTAATCTAATCACGAGCTCGAGAATTTAGTATAAAAGAATAAGAATAATTCTGGATAAAACATTATGAATTCCAAATTGATTGTATGACATTGTATTTGGCATTGGAGTGGTATAGATAAGACATTTTTCGTGATCAATAATATTCATTATAATTGATGTTGGATTACTGACTGCGAAATTTGATCCTGTAGTTGAACCTAATGCATTACCATTATTAGAAACCGGATTGGCGGTACTATAAAGAATATTGACTTTTTTAGAATTGGGAGAATACGTCAAGCCACCTGAATTGCTATAAAACATGGAGTAATGAATATCTGTATTAAAGTCTTTGGTATAAATTAGATAGTTAACAGTATTGCGGATATATTGATAGTATGTTATCGAGGTGCTTTGGCAATTAATTATGGTATGGTGATGCGTTGATTTGATTGAATCAGATATACAATACATCATTGTGACAGAAACAGCGTTGTTAACTTCGATAGATCCACCATTTTGAAGAGAACCTCCTCCTTTGTTTGAAAAATTAAGATATGAAAAAAGTTTTTCACCATTACCAAATCCCATGATATCTCCATGAGATACATATCCTGATGCTGGACAGTTTAATGCTGTAGTTTGGTTGATTGCTGCATATAAACCCACCATAAAAATTGCTGGTCCCCATCCATTGGTACAGTGGCAATACTGAAAACATGAATATCTAACCTTATTGTCATTACAAAGAGAATAAATACCACCACCTTGACTATTTGCAGTACAAGAAACAAAACTTGTATACGAAACAAGCAATATTGAACTCGTTGATCGAATCTCCACGGCTCCACCATAATCACTTGTCATTGTCGTAAAAGAACAGAAATGAATATCGATTTCCAGGTCAGATGAAGTAATTCTACTAGATTGGTTAAACTTCCTTCCATAAAATGTCACAGATGTCGTTAAAACAGAATAAAAAACAAACATTTTTTTAACTGTTAAATTTGTTAGAATAAAATAAAGTTGCTCATTATCCATTAAGCATCTTTATGATGAATGTAACATTTCCATGATATGAATAACTGCTTATGATCATCTTGGAATAAAATATTAGCAGTAATTGTCGAAGGATTTGGGTAAAGAATATTTCATTATTTTGTTTGATTTTGTTGTAAAACTGATATCCTGGATGCCCCAAATGAATTAGAGTAACAATAAGACAAATGACAAAAGTTGTTTGCTCAATAAAAATAATACAGATGTTCTTTTTTGGTGTTGTATTATTGAGGATAAATAGTGTTGGATTGAATGAAATGATGGTGATGAGAACCCATGATATAAAATGTAATGATAGAAAGATTGTTTTGGCCTTTTTTGGAGAAGAAGGTGAAATTGATTTCGCAAGAAATGGAATATATTGGTTTTGGGATAATATAACTTTTTTAAAGGGCCATGAAGATGATTATAATAGCTTTGATTGCCCTAGGAAACCTTGTTTTTTAGATTATTGTAAATTTGGTCAAAATTCTGACGTATATGCACCAGAAACAGAAATATCATTTAATTTTTGGCTTAATAATGTTTTGAACCCCGATTATCAAACTATTAAAAATGTGGAGCATTTTAAAGGATTGCTTAAAGGACACAAAAACTTTTATTTTGGTGTCAACATTGGAACTATTCCAGAAGGATACCCAAAAAATCAAGTTTTTTATTCTATTCCATCATCATTGCTATCTGATTCTGGTTTTGTTTTGAATGATGGAATCTATTTTTTTAACTCGCCAGAAAAGGTTGTAATAAGAGTAGAAGACTTTAGACCAATTAAATCTGATATGGTTGATCCGTTTATAACAAACATTAGTACAAAACCTTTTTTTGCTGGTTTCTTCATTGAACTTAACTCAAGCTCAGACATACAAAATGCATTACGCTTAGTGAGGAATCTGAATAGCGATGAAAATATTGAATCAAAGGTGTATTTTTCCCTCATTCCTCGAGGAGAAGGTATGTATGATGATGATCCACTAATGAGTTATTCTAAGTTTGTTGATGCTGGAAAATATTACATGTCAGGATTCCCATCTTTTTTCGTCATGAATACATCTCAAATGGATGGAAGTTCAAATAGATGGTTAATTAGGAATGATTGTTTTAATGAATCCAAGATTAGGGCATTTTTGCATGGTATTCTAAATGGAACTCAGAAGTATTCCTACATAAGTGCCCCAGTGTCAAATAAAGATGGACCCATTATTGAAATAGTGGCTGATAATTCATATGATTATTTATATAATGGAAATACTACGTCTTTAATGGTTATTACTGCAACATGGTGCTCTCATTGTAGGAAATTAAAGCCTGATTTTGAAACAGCATGCAATGTATTATATCAAAACGGTGTTCAATGTTTATCTTTTGATTCATCCAGTAACGAAATACCAGATTTCTTTCCCGATTTCAAAGGATATCCCTCCATATTTCTGATTAATCCTGGTGGATCGTTCATTGAAATGAGCGGGAGCCGTAACTCATCAAGAATCATTAACTTCGTAAATGAAAAAAAACAAAAAATAATAGCAATGTTTAATCATTAAATTTCACATAATTTGCGTCTCCTAATTCTCTTGGGCAGCAAATTCTAATCATTAAAACAAAGAAACTAAAAACTAAAAATGATGATCCAACCACAATGTATGACATATAAATCAATGTATTCTTTCCTCCAAAAATGGTGAGTGTTGATAATATCACAGACTTTTCTCCTCCAAACGCATGCTTTGGATACTGATTATTAATAACCAATGAATAGTTGCCAGGGTCGAGTTTAATATTTCTGGCAAATAGCTTGATGAATGTTGGTAATGAAGAGGTTCTCATCCAAACAATAAAGTGCTCATTTCTTTGTTCTCCTTCTATATTTGATAAATTCATCCATCTATATCCCGTTTTGTACTCTGAGCTAAGGTTCTTGAACAATTTTTCAAGATCTGATCGCCATGCAATACCACTATAGGTTGTTGGAACTGGTTCACCTGATTCCTTCAAAATCTCATAAGAATCATTGAAATAAGAATTAGCCACAGCACCACATGGTAGAATCCAATTTTTGGGTTCTGTCGATCCATTTATGGACCTATATGGATCACAATTCTCCATATCATCAAAATCAACATATTCTCCCCTTAATTGTTCATAATTACGAGAAAATACATATCTTCTGTGATTTTGATAAAAATTGGTCAATTTATAAAACATATAAACATTACTTACTTCGTTTGTAACAGAGAAATTAACAATACAAGTAGAGTTTTCACTACAAACATCATCATATCGTATTTCTTCTTCGTACATACTATCAGTCATATTCATAAAGTATAAACCAACGCCTAAAAACAATGAACCCACTATCACAGATAGAGTAAAAACAATTGTCGGTGTAAATAAAGGTCTCCATGCCTCTATCCTTTGTTGCGAAAAGGCTGTTTGAATAGGAGTATTTTCGCTCTCCAAAATTGGTTTCTTTATTGAACTCATTTTAACAAACCTCCGAATTAATCGTATTTACAAAATAATCGTTAACCAGATCTCTCCCAGTTGAGAGGAAATATTGTACCTCGAGTGTACATAGTTAGATTTGATATTATCCATTATGAATGCTTGTATGGTATATGTAGTTCTTGAATTCGTGTGTTAGAAATCATCTCTGAGTAGCAATACAAGAAATCTACCATATGTAGAAATTGAAAGTTCATGATAAGTTTAATGGGAATAATTGGGATTATAAAGTTATAAAAGAATGCTGATAATCAATAAATTTCCCAAACAAGAATACCTGAATTAGGTATCTGGAAAGCATTCTGTATGAAGATCCAAAAAGTAAATATTTGAGAAATCATTTCGTTTAGGCAACGAGAGCTGAAGCAGTAAGAGCGTTGTAGCGCCAGTTTGGAGCAAGAACTCTCTTGGTTCTGTAATACCTAGCCAAACGATGAATCCTGCTTTCGGTAAGGATTAAACGATACTTTGTATCAACATCATGCTTTGAGCGTTCAAGATGCTTGCGCATGTTGATAGCCTTCTTAATTAAGTAGTAAAGCTCTTCAGGGAGAGATGGAGCAAGGCCGTTAGCTTTAAGAATGCGAACAACCTTGTTTCCTGTTACTGAACGAACCATACCAACACCATGGCGATCACGAAGAAGAGCACCAATTGCTGATGGACGAACTCCCTTCTTGGCATAATCGCAAATCATTTGAACGCAAGATTCGGCACTTACCTGAAGCCAATGTGGAGCTGTACGGCGATATGGAATTGTAGAGGCTGAGATACCTTTTCCTGAGGAGTGAAGACGACCCATTTAAAGGTCCGACCATAACCGCAGAACCGATTATTTCGGTTTTTTGTTCGTTAATTTTCAACAAAAACAGGGGAAAATGATGGATCTAAATGAGAAAGAAGCTACTGAAATCGATAACTTTGTGCTTGAAAAAACTAAGCTAATTCCAGTAATAACTGCCCAAAATCTTTGCAGTATAAACTCATGCCCAGATCAGCAGATGTATCGAGCGAGAATACAATTTTTGTTTCAGCTTGAAGGATATGTTGTTGATATGCGGGGGGTTACAGATCAAGTTGCGCTTGAAGCATTAATAGATATGGTTCATGATGCAATTCTTTTTTCTGCAGATAATAGTCTTCCGTATGCAAAATCTATTGTTTTTTTAACCATATTTATACTTATGATCCAATATGCGATATCTTCATCGTTTTATGAGCCTGAAACCCTTTATAAAAGGTTCCAGCAGTTATTATTGGAGCATTCGATTGATAGACCGCCGCGTTTTAATGCTATTTTTGAGCTCCCAGATTTGAAGCTTATTAATGAGTATTTTACTATCACATTTTTTAGGAATCTGAAGATGTTTTTATATTGTTTCACTCCAAAACCAGTTTTAGCATTTAGATCAACATTTCCAATCAAAGTTTCTGTTCCGTCTCTTCCAGCGTTAGCAGAAATGGAAATGGAAGCCCCTCCTGCTGTTGAAGAGCCAAAGGATCAATTTGATCCAAAGCCTCAAGCATCATCTAGGTTCGAAGGAGGCGAAAAAAACATAACAGTTTCAAGACAGATATCTGAACCAGATAAACTTTCAAATGTTGAAAAACCTGTTCATTCAAGCAATGAACCTGAAGACAGAGGCCCAGAAGTACCAATTGATATCCTGAGGAACAATTTGAACTCAATGCATGAGAAGTTTGTTACAGATTTCGAAGAAAAAGAAAAGCAGCTAATGGGTAAGATTAAAGAGATAGAAATTAAACTTATGGAGAAGCAGAATCAAAAGAAGGCTACTATCAAACCTAAGAAATAAATCTTTTTCGGTAATAACTTTATACTGTTTCATAGTCTCCATCTGGAGGAAGGTTGACGTCAGATTTGCCTTTAACAGATCTTCTTATCTTTTTTACCTTCCGTTGTGGGCGATTATCATTGTTTTTACTTGGATCTGATTTCATCTCTTCATGAAGACTAGAATTAGATGTGGATTCTGTCATTGTTTTCTCAACAGGTTTTTCGGGGACTTGCTTAATAAGAGGTGCTGGCTGAACCAATGCTGGTTTTTTATCCGGTAGAGAAAGAGGTGGCAAGGGCTTGATGGGAATATTATCAGCATCATTTGAATCATCATCCCCCCAAAATGCACCTTCATCCTTCTCTTTTGTTTGGGTTGTGACTTTCTTTGCTTGGGTAACGGGCGATGTTTTTGATGCACCCTTTCCTTTGACTTGAGGATTGGGACGAAGGTCATCCGAATCATGATCAGATGGCAGCTTAAGTGCATCATCAGAAACATCATCATCAGACCAGAAGTCGGCTTTATCTTTAGAGGCTGACTTTTTAACTGCTGGCTTTTCAGTATTTTTGTTTGGCTTTGTTTGTACTTTAAGATTTGGTTTTTCTGATATTTTTTCAACTTTAGCAACTTTTTCCGCAGGGGAATCTGGTTTTATTACTTTTTCATTATTAACTGGTTTTTCTAATGTGGGTGAAGGCAAATCTTTTTGTTTTATATCTTGAGTAACCACAATTGGAGCAATGGGCGCTGGCTTTGGTGCTGGTTTAGGAGCACTCTCAATTGCTCCTTCAAGTGTTATATATTTTGTTGCATCCTCATGAGAATCACGAAGCAATTCCTCAAGGTCTTCGCTTGTGGACTTATATAAACTTAAATACTGCCTCTTTTTGGAATATGTATATGGGATCAAAAGCCATTTTGATAGTTCAATAAGCCCTTGATTATTCTTTAGACTGCCAGGAAGATATGTAAAACGCCCGATTCGATTTTGAAGCAATTGAGGCATAACTGGGGTTACTTTGTCTTCATCCATAAAATTAGAAAATACTAATATTGGTAAATCAAGAGGAGCATCCTTGATTATTCTATCAGCAAGTTGAATTGTGTCGGCATGCCGGGGGTCCACCATAATAACAAGACCATCTGCATGTTTGTAAGTATCAACTGTGGTTGCATCGGGATATTCTTTCTTTTCAATACTATTTGTTGGTATTAAAGCTTTTTCAACAACATCCCATACACGAACGTTTAAAACGTCATCACAAATCAATTCTGATTTCCATGGAATTTCACTAGATTCCAAAATAGGAGATGGAACATATTCCTCCTTGAACTCTATACTCTTCATTCTATTTACTAGAGTGGTTTTCCCTGTGTATCTCTGTCCTCTCACAATAATGAGTAACTGATGAGTCGCTGTCGACTTCTTAATAATATTGGATGTGGAACTCGAATTAGTGATTTGTGTTGGTGTTTTTGGTCCCTTATTATTGGGACTGCCCTGGGCAGGTACTGCCTGCTCGTTTCCCATTCTCTGACTTTATGAACCGCTGAAACAATAAAAGAGGTGTTACAGTTTTAATCATTCGAATCCGTGTATTTTCTCTATTCTTTGTCTAGCTTCAAGAGCTTTTAGGTAATTTTCTCTCTCTTTTCTAATTCCATTCAATCTAGCTTCATGTTTCAGTGCATTAAGCTTTTCAGTTGACTCAACCTCGTGATTGAATCCATTTATCTTTTCTCTGAGTAGGTCCAATTTGACTTTCTCATATGATAATCGTTCCACCGAATCAACATCAGCAACTGGAGATTTTAGAAACGATGTTTGGAACGTTTCTGCGGGTTTTGCGCACAAACTTGTGCTACTATCTGGGTGAGAGATCCATGTAGTATCATAATCAACTGGATTGGATGTGTGGCGGGTGTTTCCGTACACTGGAGATGGTAAAGAAAAGTCAATTGAATGAGTTGAACCGTATTCTGAGAACAAATTTGCTCTGTTGCGATGAATCTGCGACATTCTAGCATCAACGCATTTAGTATTCGTCTTCAATTGCGGATGTTTGATTAAACCACTATGTATTTGTCTCTGAACTAAATTTTGCGGATTTAATGGTGTAGAGTACATATTGCCGGACAATGGAGGTTGAGATTCTGGCGGAGGAATCGGGCGGGACCTAGTATTTCGTCTGGAAAAAGGCAATGAATCCATAATTTAACGAGAAATTATCGTAGAATTAATATATAATTAGAGAACCCAAGCATTCTTCTCCTTATCCAATATTCTAGAATGGATCCATTTGAAGCTTTAATTCCGAAGAGATTCAGTAGCTTGAATTTGCCTCAATCGGATTATATAATGGAAAGGGTATTCATTTTTAATGAAACAGAAAGAAATTTAGAAAAGAAAACATTTCGCGTTAAAGATTATGGAACATTATCAAAATTTATGGGTTTTTTTATGGATAAATCTGAAGAATACTCGTATTTATTGCTTGAAGAAGATAGAGAAGGGAAGTATTTTCGAAAAATATACGATCTTAGTACTAATTTGAGTGTTAGCTATAATGAGAACAGCAATGACGGAGTGAAGTGGAAACCATCAAGTATGCTATTACAAAGAGTCCCGAAAATTGGTTTTGAGCCTAAACTACTTCATATCAATTTGAAATCATCTAGAGGATCTTTTTTGTTTTTGGCGATTAGAGATAAAATGGAACCTGCTATATCGTTATACAGTGACATTGAAAATGAAGAAATAGCTTTTGTTTCTCGGAAAAGAAGATACTACATTAACAAATCACCAGATAACTCGTCAACCATAAATGATTACGCTTCTATTCTCAGTAATGATCAGTCTAAACCTTTAAAAGTATCTATTTGGAAAAAAGACCAAAGATAATCAATAGTAGTTTTAATTTCTATACAAATCCTAGTTCTTCAGCGACGGTCACTCCTTGTCAGTAAATTTGGACTCTGAGAAAGCTTATTGATCTTTATAAGCTCTAATTCGACTTTTTTTGTTTCTTCAATGTATTGATTCTCTTTATTGGTAAGAATTTCAAGTTCTTCAGCTAATTTTGTATTTTGAAAAGAAATTTCTGAACTCTGTATCAAGCTTTTCTCTTGTGATATAAGACCGCCGCTCGCCATTGACGACCATTTATGAAAGATTTGATTTAAAAGCTTCCTTTGCTTCTTTTTAATCAGCATCCCGCAGTTCCATTTATGCACTGCCACTATTTCTTCCGGAAATGCTTCAAACATAATATTTTGTTAAATCACATGTCTAACACAAGTCTGAATCAAGGTTTCTACCTTGATTTTGAGTATCTTGGAACAGAGAGTGTTCGATGGGTGTGTGTAAGAGGATTTTGGCTTCATATTTTTCGGAAATTTGGAGGATTGCCGCAGTTTTCTGTTCATTTGGGTTTTTGTCAAATTGATAATCGGGAAAGTGTATATGCAAACAGCTTATCTTTCAAAAGTATGGGTTTTATGATCGATGTAGAGATCATACTATCATCACACAACAGGTTTGATATGATTGAGTTTCAAAAACACATTGAGAGAGCAAAAGAATGCTGGGAAGAAAGCAAAAAATCATTTAAATACGAATGTTTAAAGGAAAAAATCATCAAAACGACAAAATCTGGATTAGGAAAACCATTAGATATGACACTTGGAAGCAAAGGCATCGATATCAGATACGAAAATAATGACTCTGTATATATACCATATAGTAGCATCAAAGTGGTGTCGCCAATAATGAATGACTATGAAGATGTATCAAGATTTTTGATTATTCATTCGACTGAAAACACGGAAATGCTGTTTCAGAGTAATCAATACCAAACAATTGTAGTTATTGTCGAAAGAATCATATTAAATTGCATTTGCATGATTAGTGATAATTCATCTGAGGAAAAAATACATATTTCTAAGTCATCTGATGAAATTCACGATTCGTTTGATTATGAAGACCCATTTTAATTCTCATTTCTTCAGCCTTTTCAGGGTTTCTCTTTTAACCTCTTCAATAATATCAGAATACTTTAGAACAGGATCACCTTTAATCAGCGAAGATATTGCGGCCTTTTGGCAAATTCCAACAATATCTGATGCTGAATAACCATCTGTAATGCTTGAGAAATTTTCAACCATCATTTCTATATTATCCTCATGTTGGATTGTCTTTAGGGCTACCCTGATTATCTCTTCTCTTTCTTTTTGATTAGGAAGACCTATTTCAATAATCTCTTCAAATCTTCCTGGCTGAAGAAGAGCTGGATCAACAGCCTCAATTGCATTTGTTGCAGCTAAGCAAAAAACTAACTTACCAGCTGATGCATCAAGTTGCGTAAATAACTGAACAACAAGCCTATTTGAATCACTTTTTCTTTCTGATCTTCTGCCAAATAATGCTTGAATTTCATCAATGAACACAATAGAAGGCGAGTCTGCCCTTGCACATTCAAAAACCTTGGTCAGTCTTTTTTCACTCTCTCCGACTTCGCAGCGCAGCAAATCTGGTATCGATATAGAAAAGAACTTACAATGACAAGCCGTGGCAGCTGCCTTCGCTAGTAATGTTTTCCCTGTTCCTGGTGGACCATATAGCATAGCTCCACTGGGTGGTTTAAGTCCCCACTTTTGGATCTCATTGTTATGAACGACACACCAGGATGCCATCATTAAGACCAACTCTTTCGCCAATGACGATCCTCCTATATCATCGAAAGATACATTATCTGTTTTTTGCACTGTTTCTGACCTAGGTTGATCCATTTTTAAGCAATCATCGAAATATTGAATAATAAATGGATTTATTTCGCTGATATCACGGCATGCAGCGATTAAATTTGGTTTTTTCGATAAGAATCGTTCAACTAACAGAAAATCAGGATCAGAACAAGGAAAAATTACTTCAATATTATCAATAAATAGCAAAAATCCGTTTCTTATATATTTTTCCAAAATATTAACTGTTTGAATTGTCGGGTTCCCAAATAATGTAAGAACATCTAAATAAGCGAATTTTTTTTTCGATGATTTTAAGCATTTCAGTATGGTGGTTGTTTTTCCACATAATGCTGGTCCTTGAACAATAATTCTAACTTTAGAATTATCTATTAATGATCCCAAAATCCAAGACACGTCTTCTATTGACATTTTGGTCGTGTACGTTTATAATTAAAAAATGAAGAACTTTGAGGCAGCATTTAAACTCGCCATTTCTCTAAAACCAGGCTCTGGCAAGTTTTTTGAGATTTCTGATCAAATAAGAAGTCTTTTATCTCCAAAAACAAGTTTTCCTGGGATTATTGGTCAGCTTGAATCTGATATTCTTCAAAAAACCTATGAAATACTTGAATCATTTTCATCTTATGTGTTTTCGAATGAAAATAATTTCAAAAGAGAGCATTTCTCAAGAGCTATCGATGCATACTCTTTATGCTCTCTGTGCCTGGTTTGTATAGCAACAAAAGAAAGAGACAAAACAGCGATTAATATGTCGATAAAAGTTTTAAAAGATGCTACAAATTATTGCTATAGACTTGTTCCTACAGATTTACAGTATATAAGTATGTTCGCATATAATACAGGTGTTATTCTATCAAAAAATGATCTTCCAAATGTGGCTATTGAGTTTTTGGATATATCGAAATCAATATGTTCGAAAATAGGCCAAGACAAACTCTTGGCAAAGGTGAATAGAATACTTGCTATATCACTTATATATATGGATAAAACATGTGAAAAGGCATTCAATGAAGCTCTTGAAAACGCTGATGATATTGAGTATGTTATTGAGAAATGGATTTCATACAAGCCACCATCAAATCCACGAGTAATTATGAAGTACTTATCAGAGAAGAAAATTCCAAAAAGATTCTCTCCTTTCTTTGCACTTCATGGAGATTTTGCTGTTTTATCATCATTATCTGTATTTCCTGAGTTCTTTCCGTATTTAAACATTGATTCTATGTTTGAATTTAGCAGTGAGAAGGAGTGTGTTTCTCAGTTTGCCAAATGCAGGCATTTATATAATACAAATAGGTTTTTAGATTGTTATAATGAGTCTCTAAAGCTACTAAACTTGCTCAATAAAGAGAAAAGGCTCATTGGTTCTCATTTAGCTATGTTTTTCTTATACTATTGGATTATAACATCCTCGATCAACTTCGGAAGGCCTGAAATAGGGATCTGGTATTCTAAACAAATGCGCAAATCTTTAAAGTACTATCCATTTACAGTAGGATTTGCATTGTTTTTAGAGTTGAAATCAAAGATTCACCAAGGAGCTTATGAAAGATTAAAAAAAGCTCCGAAGATCGAATTCAATTGTCATGTATCGTGGGATGCGCTTACTGCCATGCACAATGCATTACTGACATCTTTTTCTGGAGATGAAAACTGTTTCTATTATTTTGAAGAAGTTTTTGGATCTAATAATGATATTTTGAAAAGAGATTCTTTTCACTATTATTCTTTGGCATGTAGATCCTTTGGTTTATATCCTGATATCCTTGATTTTGAAAAACTTTGTGGTACATCTCCCGAATCAAAAGCATTGTATATATATCATAGTGCTATTGAAGCATTACAACAAGTTGATATTGATAAGATATGGTCATATAGTTCTCCTTTGATGCCAGAGAAGAAATTATTCGATGCTCTAGTTGAAGCATCTAATTATGTTCAAGGAAATGTTCCTCTATCAAGAAAGATTAAGCAACTGCAAGCATTAGTTTTGGGAACAAATGATCAGATTAGAACGGCTGAATTAATATCCCAATCAATATCTGCAACTTTTGATTGGTATAGAGAGTATAATATCTCCCCGAACTTCAAGATTCCTTTTCCAATTTTATCCATATCATATGTTAATATTATGCCTTTGGAAAAATGTTTATTATTGGCGATGTATCATCCTCATTCTGCACCTTTTGTATTAAGAATTAAAACAGAAGATAAAATTGATAGCTTTCTCGATGCTTTGGATTCCATTCATGAAGAATCTGCTCAAATTGCACCAGAATTAGCTCCTAATCAATGGTGGAAGTTCAAAAGAGAATTGGATGATAAATTATCAACTCTATTAGCAGGTTTTCAAACAGAAATTCTTGGTGCATGGTGCGGAATACTGACACCTATGCAGTTCAAGCCATCTCAAAGTGCATTTAAAGCAGCCCTTCAGGCTTCAATGAACCTAATACCATCGTCAGATCAAAGAGCATATGCAAAAGAGGTGGAAAGCGTTTTTGGTCAAACACTTCGTGTGGGACTTCAACCGGTTTCAAAGTACCCTTTAGCATTGCTATTAGGAAAGCATATGCATAGAATTCCTTGGGAATCTTTACCCTGTGTTACAAATGCCTCTATTACTATTACCAGAGTACCCTCAATGAAATTAGTTGCTTATAGGTCTTTAAAGTCTTTGCCTCAATATATAGACCCTACATCGAGTTTTTATGTATTAAATCCTAAAGGAGATTTAATCACTACAGAACAAACATTGGCTCCTTTATTTTCTAAGCTTGATTGGGAAGGTATTATTCAAGGGTTTCCTGATCCACAAGTCATCGAAACTGTTCTTGGCAAACGGGATTTATTTGTGTATTGTGGGCATGGGAGTGGAAGAGAATACTATGATTATTCAATGTTAATTAATCAGGAAAAGCATTGCAGAGCAACAATGCTGCTAATGGGGTGTTCGAGTGGTGAGCTCACTGATCAAGGTGAGCTTGATCCCCATGGAGTTCCATATTATTGTATGGCAGCAGGAGCCAGTGCTGTTGTTGCTAACTTGTGGAATGTTACAGACAAAGATATTGACAGGTTTTTTGTGTCCTTATTAGAGAAAGCAATGCAAGATGGTGACTGTGATCTTGAAGAAGCTGTATTTCAGGCTCGATCATCATGTAAACTAAGGTTTCTCACAGGTGCTTCGCCTGTTGTATATGGTTTTCCCACAATTTTCCAAAAATCGCAAACTCAGTATTAATAAAATGTTTGATTTAGATAAAATATTCTAGCATAATCCATCTCTTCTAGATGCCTTCACTTTAATACCACCAATTGTTACTTGAGAAACAGCAGCAATTTGAAGGCTAAGCTCAGCAAGACGCTGTTGAAGAGCTTCATTTTCTTCCTTAAGTTGTTGGTTCTCTTCCATTACCGCAACGAGATCTGTGTTTTGCATTTCATTTGTAAATGATAAACTCTGTTTCATTATTGATGCATTTGCTGCCTTCTCAAGTTCATCTCGAACAGCTTCTTGTGCTTTTAGCTGTTGTTGGCACCTCTTTAGCTCCTTCTCAACCGTGACTTTGGTCTTTTCTAAGAGAGCAGGTCCCCTTTCTTTGGCTCTCTTTCTTCTTTCTATTTCTTTTTCAATTGTGTCAAGTTGGAAAATTAATTTATCTGGCTTATACTTGCTCCACTCGGTGAGCCTTTGAAGCTTTTTCTCCAAAGCAGCAACTTTCTTCTCATGTTTGGTTCTCCAATCTCTAAGTTTAGACCTGTTTTTGTTTTCAAGTTCAAGTTCTCTACGAAGCTTTTCAACTTCTTTCTCAGCGGCTCTTACACTCTGCATCACAGTATTATACTGTTGTTTAAGAGCAGCTTCTTTGACATCTCTTTCTTTGGAAAACTCAAGATTTTCTTGTTTCACCATTTCTCTTTGTTCCTCTATTTTCTTTAACTTAACTTGAAAATCACTTCTCACAGCTAAATCTTGTAGAAGTCTCATCGCCTTAAGCTTAAAAACTGTACTAGATAATTCGCTCTTTTGTTCCATTAAATCATGGAGAGCATCATCAAAATCAAACGCTTGCTTCATTGAATCCTTAACTTCTTCGGGCAAGTTTTGAGATCTTAATAGTTGAGATATACTTTGCTTTTTAATCTCAAACATATTTCCTTCGATTTCATGCTGTAAATTCTTTTGGTATTGCTCCAAATTATGTTTCAAAGAAAATAACTGAAGAGTCATTTCTCTAACTTGAGGAGCATACTCTTCTTTGAGTCTCCTGCGTATTGCTTCTTGGCGTTCTTTTTTATCGAATTTTGAAGATTTCAGGGTTTCTTGTAATAAGTTGATTTCATATCCAATTGTATGAGCCTTATCAGCCAAATCAGTTTGCAATTTTCTGTTAAATGTAAATGATTCCCTATTGATGGCTTGAACTCGCTTACGGAATTGTTCTTCGTGTTTCTGGTTTGCATCGAATAGCATAGTATGAAGAGCTAAAAATGCTTTATGGCTTTGAACAAGCGAGGAATCAAAAAGCTGAGATATGGACTGAGAAAACTTAAGTAATGCTTGATTAACATGGAACTGAGATATCTTGATCTCATTTCTACTGTCTGATGTGGAATGAAGCTGTAAATGTTCGATAAACTGAGCTAGCGCTGGATGGAGAGTATCTGATTTGGTTTCAGTTGGTAGCGAATCAACATCTGCCAAAAATGGAGACTTTTCAGTCACTATTGGAGGTGTTGGGAGTTTTGGAATACTAGTTACTTTTGGTCTTCTGATGCATCTTTGTATTAAAACATGAAGTAATATAAACCTAAGGCTATCTGGATTCTCTCCAAGAATACTATCGAGAATAAGAAGAATATGGTTAAAAGGAAATGGAAACTCACAAATTTCTCCTGCAGAAAAGGTGGGGGATGATATTAACCTAATAAGAAGAGTTTTCTGTTTGAGTTGGCGGAATCGAGGCACTAATTGTGTTTCTGTTGACAAATTATCAAATTTCTGTCTTATTGAACGCCTTTTATCTAGATTAAGTTGCCAAAGAAATAGAAACTGTAAATTTGACATGGAAATGTTCAGATTGATAATTTGCTCTAACTGTTCTTCAATAACTTTCATAATATTAATTTCTTTTCCTTTATCATTCATTCCACAATTCATTGTCCAATTAGCATTCAGGTCCAAAACAGGAGGAAGTGAATCCTCTTTTGACAAGCTACTGTATCTGCCAAACTCAATACCACTTTCAATGCAAGCAATTTCTATACGAAGTAATAAATCAGTTGCATAAGTCTTTGCTGTTTGTGTCTTTTGAGCCTCATGTTGAAGTAAAGAAGTTTCTTCAACAAGAGAATTCAACAATGGGGATAAAAATTTTCCTTTTCTTTGTTGTCGGTGTAATTTGGTAGTAGGAATATCTAAAGAATTGATATGATATGATAAAAACGCATATAAAAGAACAACAGAATAGAATTCAAGGATCCCCCTTGCTTTTTCTCTTCTCATTGATGGTTGTACAGTTTCAATAATGGAAAACCCGTCTAAATGTCCTGGGACTTTATCATTATTTGAATGGAAAAGGGATAATAATTTCAAAACATCTGGAATTCTCGCCCTGTTTTGCAAAAACTGTACTGATGTTATTGTTTGTTTTTGTTGTGCATTTAAGAGTTCATCGAAATGAGATCCAGCATTTAAATTTAGAACTTGTAAAGATTCTCTTATATTACTTTTAAGCTTAACAACAGTATGAAATGCGGGGTATTCTCTTGTAGACAAAAACTCTATCGATTTTTCAAGATTTGATTGATCGAAATATACTGAGTAGCAACTAGGAATTAATGAGGGCATTTCTGTTGATCTAATTCTTTCTAATCGAATTTTCATTTCAGTAATGAAGAAATTGAATGAAATTACAGATTCGAGGAGTGAAGACTCAATAGCTTGGAGTCTATTAACAATTTCTAATGCATCGCCTGCAATATCAACGTGGCCGCTCTTGACTTCATCAACTGCAAGAACCATTCCTGGTTCAATAGGGCTCTCTTCTCCTGTTAATTCAGTGAAAAGTGTTTTGTCAAGGTGATGAGTCGCATCTTCATTCATAAACTTGCATAAAGCCAGATAAGCATCATATAAAATAATTGATCGTGCAACTTCAAATCTTACAACTTGTAGATTTGCATAATAGGGTGCTTGTTCGATTGATTGCGGTGAACCTGGAGATAAAACATTCTTCATTCTCCTCGATATTGTTATACCTGGCGAAATAATTGTTATGTCTGAAGCAGAATCATTTATGGTTTTTAAGTAATCACTAATATATGTCCAAATAAGAAACTCAATATTGACAAAAGCATCGATAGAAATAGTATTTTGCTTAAGAGAAACAATTGATACTGCGTTTTTAACTGCAGTAAATACTTTTTCAATGTCATCAATGGTTCTGATATGAGATGAAGATAACGCTTTCGCTTGTAGTTCTATTATCTGAGAATTGATATCGAATGGTATTACAAAATAGTTATATGTATCGAGAGATAAAAGAGGCCTGGAAAAAACAATATGCCTCATGAATTCATATACTCTTTTTGCTTGTGATAAGTCGTAGGTTTTGTTGTATATTGTTATTAAGGAATCCAGTAATGACTTTTTAGCATTCTGATACTTGCATTCGCATTCATACAAATCCTCAACAATTGACTTTCGATCAATTTGGCTCCCACAATCTTGTTCCCATTTCCTTATAAAAAAGGATCCAAAGTTAAGTAGGTCGGATCTGATCCGATCCATTATTGTTAATGTTTCTTCGTAAATAACATTGTGAGATGTGGAAGAATTCCTAACAACAATACAATGAGGAAACTGTTTTGAGTCAACAACAAGATCTCTTTCAAATAACACTCCTGCATCTGATAGGCAATTTGGATTTGAACAATCACGTAAATCCAGATCAATATCTTTAAGAATTGAAACCATCCAATTAACTGTAGATAGCACAGTTTGTCTTAGCGTTTGAGTTCTCAAGAACTTAAGTTTAGTGATTCCGCTTTGTTTTTGTGATGTTGTTGCATTCTGTCCTTCTGAATGTTGTGGTGATCCTCTTGATGATTCATTTATATGCTGATGTACAACCTGGGCTGAAGCAATATGCAAAAATGATTCCTCTCCACATAATATCTCATCAATTTTTCCTCCGAAAGAATCGAGAAAAGACTCGACAAAGAAAATTTGTCGATGGTGAGCAATAAACCCAAAAGACTGGGGTGGGATCATTGAAATATGTGCTTTTGCTGCAAATAGCTTAAATTGCACACTTGATGCTGCTGGGTCATTGATTTGATCATTGACACAGAGAATATTCCAAGTTATTGAGTTTTCTGCTGATAGAATAAAGTGCTTATTAATATTATATAGGATATCTGATTGATCTTTTCCTGATAATATTCCAAAACTGTCGCTTAATCTTTTCAATTCACCATCAAGAGCATCCAATGAACTGGCAATGAGTGGTGGTGTATGACCTATGCTTCCTTGGGAGCCTGGGTGACATTGTGGATGATTGGAAGCAAAAATTCCTACAAAATTTGAAGTTGTATCAGATAGTCTTGAATATGCAAAACAGGTAATATACTCAGAAAGAGCAGAAAAAAACAGATGATGTTCTGATTTGTTATAGTTTTGTGATAAGCACATTACAGATATTTCTTGCTCAGTCAATATACTGATGGGATCGGTTTCGTGAATGAATGTATCAAGTTGATTTTCACAATGCTCCTGTGCTACCTCAAGAGATATGTCTAAATTTGTCTGGAAAAAATGGCAAAGTTCTCGAAATCTTTGAATTCGAACTTCATTAATCATTTGTTCTCTGAATGATGAATAGATACTTTCAGAAAAAGTAGGCAAAATCGAAGAATATGATTCTAAAGACGATATAATTGGTTTTGGCTGTATTGAAGGCGTAGTACTAAACTTATCAACAAATTGAAGACAATGCTGTCTTAATTCTTCATAATTAGAAGGAATTTTACTTCCCCATACAGGATCCGAAACAGATCTGTCTTGGATACTTTGAATAATGGAATTTACATAGCCTTTATAACTGTCTGAGTGAGAAAACTCGTCGGAAGACATTTAAAAACGGAAATCATGGAACGATAAAATAAACTGAACGATATTTATGATTCAATATGGCAAGTCATGATAGAGTCTTAATGGGATCGTTGCTGAAGCATAAGCACCATTAAAGAAAGTAATTCTGACTTTCAAACTAGTTGTTATGGAAAATGCTGGTGTTTCAACATCAGGACTGATATGAATTCTGACCCATTCCATGTTAAATGGAATGACTACATTATGAGGTGGATCATTTTCAGCAATATATGAACGACTCTTTTCTGAGTGCAAAAGAATTGGGTTTCCTTTCTCAACAGTGATCTTTTCATTTCTTAGATAGGACACTGTAATGGCTTCTATTGGTTGATCTGCTTCAAGAATCTCAATATACCCACTGGGTGGCTTTGAGAAACATGCACATGGTGTATCAAGATGTATGTGGGCTTTGATTTGTGCTTTATTACCCATTGATCTTTTCTTATCTATTTGATCTACAGTTAAATCAACTGGATCACCAGTGGGTTTGGTTGTGGTAGGATTGACTATAAAAAACATTCTGGTTTCAATTAAAGCCTGTGAGAAAAAACCTCGATTAATGGTAAATTCAACGAAATAATCTACACTAATAAACTTTCCGCGAACACTTTCACACATCTTGCTGTTTTTTGGAACAACAAAATCGAAAGTAAAGTTAAACCCGTCTTCAATTGTTGCAGGAATTTTAGGAAGGGTAATTGGATTCTGCCAAACAATCTTTTCTGGTGTCTTTCGCATATCCCCATCAAACCCGCTCAAATCATGGCCGTTCTGATCAATTGTCCGAATACAGTAAATTATACATGTTACCTCTTTAGGTTTTATCGGCTCTTTCGTTTTTATTGTGATTGCACACCCAATTTTTTCGTCTGCTAAATATGTTCGAGTAAATCGGTCAAAAACAATATCTATCGAGGTTGACATCAGATTAGTTAACCGAAATAATCGGTGTGTAAACTCTCATTCACGATAAAATAGTCTTATCAAATATTTCAATTAATTTTAAGTCAAGACAGACAGAATTTTTTGGTCATTTCATTTTTATGGGTATCAACACTCTGCCCCTCCCCGATCCTGATAAAATCGAAGGTGGAAATGGATTATTTGATGTGAATAATATTGATGATCCTTATGATGATTCATTATTCTTTGAAGAAGAATTGAACTGGAATTGTTGTATTGAAATACAAAACTTTTATTAGTACAATAAGTACAAAATGCTCTTCGTGAGCAAATATTAGAAATCTCATTATGAGATTACCATGATGTTTTAGCTTTTGCTGAAATATCATTCGACCCCTTTTCTTGCTTTTGATATGTTGTGAATATGTCCAATTCATAACAATCAATAGAAAAGGTTTTAATTTTTGCGGACACCTATCACCGAATACACTTGAGAAACCATTCTTGAGTGATTCTACTATAAATTATCCTGTACAACCATCAAATCGAAGGTTGTAAAACTGTAAACGGGCCTCAACGCAAGGCCTTTGTTATTAATTATGAAATATGTGGTTCTCCTTCAATGCGAGGACATAAAAATTCAAGGACTTAGAGAAAAAGATGGTTATCTCTTATGAGATTGCCATGATGTTTTAGCTTTTGCTGAAATATCATTCGACCCCTTTTCTTGCTTTTGATATGTTGTGAATATGTCCAATTCATAACAATCAATAGAAAAGGTTTTAATTTTTTTGCGGACATCTATCACCGAATACACTTGAGAAACCATTCTTGAGTGATTCTACTATAAATTATCCTGTACAACCATCAAATCGAAGGTTGTAAAACTGTAAACGGGCCTCAACGCAAGGCCTTTGTTATTAATTATGAAATATGTGGTTCTCCTTCAATGCGAGGACATAAAAATTCAAGGCCTTCAAGCCTTGCTGAGAGATTGATATTAATTTCCCTCAGATTGCCGGGGAAATAGAATATGGAAAGAATATTAATTCTAATATAGAGGGATGATTTCTTCTGTATATGAATTAAATAATGTGATGTATTCATTGATTTGGGTACATAACAAAGACTTTTTTGAGACAATCCATGATACTCTAATAATGCGAAAGAATAACCTCCTTAGATTAAGGAGAAGGATAATACTGTAAAAATCACTCAATCGGAGTGGTTCTATGAAAACACAAAGTAAAATGAATGGTAATTGTAATTGTTTAATTTTTTATTGAATAGCTTATTAAAATAAACCACATAAATCAAATATTGTCAATTAGTTCAGAAAATGAAGGTGGAAAATAATTTTTATTTTGCCATTTTTCTTTTTGATTAATGAGGATCATTTCCACGCCCCTTCCACTTCCTGAGGAAGTTATTATTCAGGATTTAAACGATCCTGGAAATGATCCAGAGACTTATAAAATATTCTTTGAGGATTCTGATCAAATCATGGTTCCAGTTTATTCAGAAGATTTTTTACTTTAATGGGTACTTTATTGTACAAAATGCTCTTAGTGAGCAAGTTTATACTATCTCGTTATGAGATTATTGATATATATTTGAGCACAATTGTGTGCATTGATTCGATCCTATTTTCCCCCGTAAAAAAATCGAATGTGAACCTTGTCCAATTCACATTATTATTAAAAGAAATGGGAAATAGGTGATTTTAGGGACTTTTTCGGAATCTACCCAATTATTTTGGAAAATAATTGGGTAAGTGTTGATTTGACAAGAGAAAACAGAATGCCCTAGAGTGGCAATATCTGTGATTTAATGGATAACCCTTTGGGGAATATCCGGGAAAGGCTCAAGGCCAAGTATCCTTGTCAAATGAGCTCCACACATATGGAGTGGATAAAATTATATGTGAAGTTACGCGGTAGCAATCAAGGCTATCATAAATCATTTAATACTGTGGGTTCAAAAATTGACTCCATGCTCTGGAGTCCGAAATATAACTGAAAAATTAATCCACAGTGACGAAAATTTTAAACGAATCAAATTGCGTTTTGCATTAAAAGTCCATGGATAACCTAACATTATGGTTTATCCAATGAAGATGCAAAAATGAAACCCATTGGGTTTTATAATGATTCCAAGAATTCTAAATTAGTATTTCCGAAATCTCACAAGTGTGAGTCAATTTAACATCAGTAAAGTTATCTTTTGTTTTAATATAATTGTACTTGATCATACATCTAAAATACACTCACAATGTCCATCCACCAACATGTGTATGAATTGCTTCCTCCTCTGCTTTCTGAAATTGCTTTAGATATTTGCTATAGTTTTTCTGGTGCTCTTCAGCATCCATTTTCAAAAGCCCGTCTTTAAGTAAAATCTCATTAAGAGAAAGGGCGCTTTCATCTTTTGATAAGTACAACACACATTGTGGTGTGCCTTTATCAAAAAGTCTTCTGATAAAAAGTTCTTCGCCTTTTGAGAAAGCATTCCACAAAACCCTTGACATAATCTCATTGAAATTTCTATCATTAAACGTAGTAAGGAAGGCTAAGCTAATTTCGAATCCGCATGGTTCAATTTTAAAAAACTCACTTGGATAACAATAAAGCTCATATGTTTGGCACATACATGAGAAACCTAAATCGAGCAAATGAACTAATGCACTATCATCTTTAACATTAATTATCCGAACTCTGAAGTTTTGCCTATTCCTCATTAAAATAGCAAATCTTACTTTTCTATGGTTATGCAGTATATTGGGTTTGAGCTCTTTTAGCTTGTTCTTGAGTAATTTCCCATATTTATGGTGGTACTGAACGCAAAAAATACCAGGGCTCATAACTCTGGTGACTATTATGCTTTCAATAGAATCCTTTGGAATAAACTGTATATGAGGATGATGTTCTTTGTCATAAATACCCAAATGATCCTTCTTTGCATTGGATATCCTTTTGGGAAAAATATTTTTTATATCAGGCAAATCCAGTGATTCATTCTTTAGTTCTCCCACACCTTTGGCAACAAGCATTATTCTTAAATCTACTTTGTTATTATATATCACGCCATTGAATATCCTAGAATCTTCACTAAATGAAGAAATATTAACCTCAACTGTGGAGTGCAGAATGTCGTTCCTAATGATTTCCATTGAGTTTTGGCTACTGATATCTTCTTTGTGTCTCGGGATTATATACTGAAGCGCGACGTATATGAATGCTCCCAAATCAACGCTATACAAGAGTATTACATATGAACAAATAATGTCAACAACTATTCCTTTATATATCCGATTATCTCCATGAGCCAATGCTATTGAATCTTTCATACTCAAATAGTTATAGTAAAAAGTACTATCATCCTTTTCAGAATGAATACCAAGCTTTTTCGCTTTGGATTCTTCATATGCCTTGTATAATGGATCTATGCTTTCAGAAAACAGTCCCTTATCAGTAATAGAAAGCTCGGCCATTCCATTAGACAAAAGTAATCCATTAAATGCGCTTCCTTGGTGGTAAACAGTGACAGACAAAATGGGGAAATACCCATCAATTTCTATGGATACGGTTTTTCTGAGCAGACTATCCCTTATAAACAACCAAGTATCGAATCCATAATACTCGCTTGATGAATCAAAACTAAAATGTGGGCATCTGATGTGACTGAATGTACATTCATATTCACATTCATTCAATGAAATTAATAACTTATTTGTAGATGGTATTGATAAAATCGTAACATTGTTAATAAATTCCTTAATTCCTTGAGAGTAACTATTGCATAATGTATTAGATATGCTAATATTTTTTAAATCCTCATATCTATCTAGATAAGCTAAAGTGATTGTGTTACAAAAAGATAAATTCTCCCTAATCATGGTTTCACCAATATCAAAACCATTTGAAATTATTGATCCCAAATAAGAAACAGGAGTTTTTCCATGAATTTGTACTCTTACTGTTCTCGAAAGTAAAAAATCAAAGAAAAATTGGGTAAATTGTTTCTTTTTGTCCATGGGATACCCTGTGTGTCCAGGAAATGTAACACCAGAAAGTTCTAAAACAAAAATAGAGCCTGTTTCTGTCATGAGTCTGATTAAAAAGCTATCCTTATCGATTCCCATTACTATAGCGCAAAACTCTGGTCCATTTTCAATTAGAAAATCTTCAAAAGGCGCTTTCAACAATACTTTATGTGTTCCACCATAAATATTAATTCCTTTTTCCTTGGCTTCGAATGCCCATTGATGATAAACATCTTTATTTTCAATAAGATCAATAATCGGTGACAACCCCCCTAATCCGTTGTTTAAAACATAACCATCGATATCCAAATTACTATTTTCCATACAAACAATAGCATATTCTTCGGAAATAGCAAAATCTGCACAAAATTTCGAATCGACTTTAGGAATGGTGATAGGAGCGTAATAAATTATAATATTCTGATCTAAAAGCAACTTTCTCAGTGACTCCCATGACTCAAACCCGAAAGGCTGATACTCAATGGTATCATCATACATTGAAAAATTAGGGGTAACTACAAATGGAAGGTAAATGACAGAATAACTAGTGGAATTACTATTACTCTCCTTGAAAAGAAATGAGCGCCCGCTTAATACTGCAACTACAACACCTTTACGAGACGCTCCTTTCATAAACCTGGCACTTTTAGATCTATATATTTATTAAATAAGTTTGGATAGGAAGAGAGAGTTGTAATTTGATTCTTCATAGTTCTTATGCATTGCCCGGGGTATGTTATCCTCTGCGGGAATGCTGAGAAGCAATGGCAGCAATTCTTCAAGTAGGACGTTATCTGTTTCATCTCCAAACCATGGAAGAATGCGGATATGATTAGGTGGCTGGAATAACCCTGAAGAAGCGATATCGTCGACTAGAAGAGCCCGATTTAGAGGCCTCTTAAGAATTTTCAAATCCTTAATAAACATACCGTTGTAATCTGTACATGATTCTCTAAAAAGCCGGTGATTTCTGTCAATCTCTGGAGCAATTTTATCAATTATTTTGTTTGCATAATCTTTACATGAAGCAGTGAAGAAAAACACCTCATAAAACTGACTAACCTTCTCAATAAACTCAATAGTACCCGGCCGAATGCGAACATATGCCATACACCGACCCACTCGTATCGGAAATGAGTTATGACGTGTTGGGAGCTGTGTGGAAAATACAAGAGTTTCATCAAGGTCCAGAACAAGAGTAGGAAGCTTAAAACTGTTGCCAACAATACCACAAAGAGGATTTGTGTCTGTGTGTGTTAGTTCTTGTTGATGTGCTTCAATCATTCGAAAGAACGTTTATAACAATATTCAGTGGGTTGTGATTTTTTCTATTAAATTTCAATAGTGACCCTCTAAAATTGGGAGGTTTATTTCAATTTTTTTGTAAAATCTCTCAAATGATAAACATTTGTGAAGATATCAGCGGTTGTTTTACATTTTGTGTAAAGTGCTTAATCATCTCTTTTGAAGTCTGAATTGATGGATGTTCAATTGATTGTATGGGTTTGATGAATGTGTTAAAGATTTTTTGGGCAATTCTATATGATTCTGTGTATTTGATTTGCGAGATAAGATAGGACACATGGATCTTAAAAAATCATCATTCATAATATGAGGGGTTCTTTTATTTGAAGGAGGCAGTCTTCTTATCAGTTCTGGAATTGGAGTATTTGAAGTTTCTCATTCACCCATTGTTTACTCGTTCGTGATATGGAGACTCATCCACCATTACTATTGTTGTTTTTGAGGACACTGAGCATGCTATTTAAATCTGCTATCAAACTTCAATAATGTTCCGAAAAGGAACGCAATAGCATTAAAATAATTAATATGAACAATTTGTTTAAAAGATGTCATCATTTAGATTAAATAAATTTCATATAGATTTAAGCTATTAAATACTGTTTGATAAGTTTTCTAGTGTAATTATTGTGGTAAATTGCAAGTTTTACTGGTACATATTCGATATCTTGAATTATACAACGGATTATCGATTGAAATATGTCAAGATTCCGAAATAATAACATCATTATTAGATTGAACGTTTTTATCGTCTTCATTCTGCATATTCTGTGTTAGAAGACCATACTTATAATTTGACTTTTGATCTCCGTTAAAATCGTCACTTTCATCTTCGTACTCGTAGCAATACTCATATTCTTCATCATAAATATCGAAATACTCATAATATTCAACTATATCATCCTTTTTCTGTGTCATAAATATTCTAAATTTCTTCAACCAAGTTTTCGCTCTGCTCTAAAATAGGCTTTGCTGTTTCTTTTTCATATCCTATTCCAGGAATATTCTTTACGAACCCCAAAAAATGAGAAAGGGAAACAGAATATATTATCCTTCCAACGATCTCTCCCCTAGTAACCCAGCTTGGATAATTGGACATATTATTTACTCCAAGCAAAACTTCACAGAGCTCATAGGAAAAATGGTTGCAATTATGGTATAGTACCTGATACTCTTCGCTCATCCAAGTAGGTGATCTTTTAAATTGCCTTACTATATCTTTACACTCTTTTATGCTAAGCTGGCATTCGCCCATAATATAATGTGAATGAAATGTACCAGCCATTGATGATGGTAGACAATGAAGGACTTCTGGTTCGTCAATTCCAGTTATCCCTTCTCGGGCAAATCCATAATAATATTCATATTTATTTCCAATAACAACACTAGTATGATAAACTCCTATTTTAGCAAATGATAACACTTTATTCAATGGAGTTAAGTTAAAAACATTAACCCTAATCTCAGTCATTGTGCGTATCGTTGGTTTACGAACGATTATTTATGTAAATGCAAGGGAGAATATTTGATATAGAGAAGGTAGTGGGTCATAGTACGAAACACGGGAAAACCAAATACTTGGTTCGGTTTTTTGGGTTGAATAGTGATGAAGATGTGTGGGTAAATAGTGAACAAATACGGAATAAAGAAATTATTGAAAAATACTTTGAACACGTTCCTGATGGACTGAACGAATATATATATAATGATTATTCGTATGCTATTAATGATGTGTTAAATTTAGAACAGCTGAGGTTTAAAACACCAAAAAGGGTGATAGGAGCATACAATAGGAATGAAAAGCTTTATTATCGGGTTGAATTTGCTCGAGAAAAGTTCTATTCTGTGGAATCTGATATTTTAAAAATGGTGTTTCCGACTTTAATCGTCAATTTCCTTGAGAATAAGATAATGCTGAATAAAGATGTGTAATATATAGTATTTAGTTGCTGTCATAATAACACTGTTCTTCTTGTTCCTCGCTTTCTCCAATAATTCGATATATTAAGGCTTGTTGAGTCAAGTTCTCTATCTGGCAATTATAAAGGCAAATGGCTTTGATTAGTGAGGTAATATCATCATATTTGTAACCTGATATTCCATTCAGTTCTTGATCTTTCTGATATATAACCTTAATTGGATATAGCATATCGATTTCTGAGTTGTTTTGTCCTTTTTTCGATATTTCCTCGTATTTTGGAATCAAACTAGTAAATTTACTCAAATATTTATCAATGCTTTCTAAATCTGACTGATATTTCACAATTCTCTCCTTTCGGGATTGAAGCCGCCTCTCTACTTCATCTATCTTCTTCTCTTCAACATCAAGACGCTTTTCCCATTCCTTTAAACTCTCCTCTAGTTGTTTTACGCGCATTTTCTTATCATGTTCCATTTATTATTTATATTTTTATTGGTCTGAGAAGACACCTTGCAGGAGCAGCATCTCCGTCCCTTATATTCAAGGGCATGCAGATAAGCTCATATTCGCCATCATCCACCTTTGATAGATCAAGTGTCTCAATCAGCAAAACTTCCTTCCCCAGAAGGAATACGTGGACACTCCCATCGCCATAGTAGCTCTCAATGCTAAGTGAATCGACCCCAATCACATTCACATCCTTCGAAACCAAATACTTTGCGGCATTCATTGAAATGCTGACAAAATCTCTCGTGAAACGCCCCGGAGTGTTGGATCCCCTCGTTTTAAACAGAACCCTGCGATGCAAAAACTCAGAAGGGAGACTTGAGCTGTCAATCATATTATTCACCAGTTTTTCATCAGGAACACTAATGACCTGGCACGGACCAATGAGTTGCTCAAGCTTTACATCACCCATGCGCTTCCCACTGTCAACAAAATGATAAGGAGCATCAACGTGTGTGCCACTGTGAGCAGACATTGTGATCTCACCTACATTGCAGGGAAAGCCAGTGGCCATCTCATGCACAAGCTTGAACGAAAATGAGGGATCGCCCTCCCACGAATCCATCCCATTATACAGGGGGACCGACACGTCGATCATTTTTATAGATTTGAATGAGGTTGTGTTGACAGTCGTTTAATTATTTCGCAGATTTTATGCAGCAGAAGCCACCACCCATGTCTCCAATTCCCCGTCCGAACCGCATTACACGTGTTCCCCAAGGGTTTCGGCACTCTATAGACATTAGTAGTAGCCTAGTTGTTCCTGCTGGTGAGTCTCGGAAGCTTAAACGGAGATTGTCGTCGGTTGCCAAGGACATGCCTAAAATAGATCAAACGGTTCAATCTCGAATGGTTTCTTCATACAAGCCCAAAACCCTTCCTTTGCCTGAATTGGAGTACAAGGTGACATTTCAATTCTTAGAGAATTGGGGCGGGAAAGATTTTATTACATGCTCTGAGATTGATTTTTTGGGCAAGGATAGGACTCCTCTTCCTATCACAAGCATTGTTCCTTTGAGAAAAACCGAAAAACCAGATGATTACTGGTTTTTATGCGACAGCCACCTTATAAAATCTGAGCCATCTAAGCAATGGACTCATGAATGGAACTCTGAAACGATTCCTGTGGTGGTTCATTTCTTCGTAAGGTCTTATAAACCACCTGAGTATGTAAGAATCTGGAACAACAGGCTTTTTCCACAGAACAATGTGAAGAGATATGCAATATATATTGATGATATGTTCACATATTGCGGAGAAATGCCTATTGATTTTGGTCATATTGCAATGATAAAGAATAGTCACATTCCAATATTGCCTCCAATAACTCTGATAGAAGAGGAAGTCGAAAAAAAAGAAGATCATGATGAGTATGGCAAGATACCGATTCCTGAGGTGAAGGATCTAACGCTATACTTTTTAGAGACATATGGTGGAGATTCTCATTATTTGGGTTTGAATTCAATCGAAATATTCGATTATAAGGGTAATGTTTTGAAAGAATCAATGATTGAAACAATACAGATATCGAATGGTGAAAGTCTTTCATCACCATATAGGGTATTTAAGAACAAACTGAGGACAATGGATATGGTTGACATGTGGACCGCTAGGAGAACAGGAACAGATAATGTGTCAATGAATATAACATTGACAGAACAACAGAGAGTCGTAATGGTAAGGATATGGAACTATAATGGAGGAATAGATGCGAAGTATTTTGGTACAAAATTCTTGAAATTATGTACCAATAATAAATGCGTGTGGATTGGAAAGATACCTTGTGCGAAAGGGATGACATCGAAAATATTGGATGGGGTATTTGATATATGGCTTACTGATCCAAAAGAGTTTAAGAATTTGCCAAATATAAAAAATATTAACACTTCAAGAAGTGATTTGTAAAACAATATTAAATTCTTTGCTTTTAATTTAGAGCTTATCAAGGTACCTATCAAGTGCTGGAACATCCTCAGAAAGACCCTTCCTCTTTCTAACAGCGCGAACTGAATCATAAAGCATATTGCCGGCCTTGAATGGATCTCCTTCGATGCATTCCCAGTGATCGAAAATCATTTGTGGGAAGGCTTGGCCAGATGTGGCGGATCTAAGATCTTTATCGAAACCGAATGATTCAGTAACTGGAAGGTGAGCCTTAATGATCATAAGTGGAGTACCTTCGCGTTGAGTCTGATCGAAAGCACGACCACGGCGCTTGGAGAGAATACCATGGACACCACCGCAAACAAGAAGTGGAGCTGTGATTTCGGCAAGGTAAACTGGTTCTACTAATGTTGGATGAGCAGTATATTCTGAAGCATAAAGAACGCGGCGACCAGCTGGAACGATTTGACCACCGTTACGATGGGAGGCATCACCGTGAAGGAATACTTCAACAACATTAAATCTAACACCACGAAGTGGTTCTTCTGAGAGAACACCTAACTTGGTAGCCCATTGGAAGGCACCAATGAAGTGTTCCTTAATTTCTTGAAGGTATTCAGCAGACTTTGTTGTATCAACAAGAAGGTTTGGACCACTGGTATCTGGGCCGAATGACCATACACGGCGAGAATCTGTCTGATCCCAACCGAAATCGTTCTGAAGCATCTTAGCACGTGTCTTTGGATCAATACGTGGGTTGAGAATACCATTTTCAATTGCAACAAGAAGGTCGTTCTTCATTGGTTCGGCTTGGCACATTAAACGGTTAAGTTTGTTGGCAGACTTAGCAAGGCAGACAACATCGGATAATTGTTGAACGGTTTCACGGAATGAAACGACAGGTGGGGATTTGATAAGTGGAACACCAGCGAATTCGTTTTCAAGATCGTTCAAGCAAATTTCAAGGTGAAGTTCACCAGCACCAGCGATAATGTGTTCACCAGTCTCTTCAAATGTGCATTGAACGCATGGATCGGATTTGGCTAGTCTGTTAAGACCTTCAACCAACTTAGGAAGATCAGAAGCATGCTTGGCTTCAACAGCGATACGAACGACAGGAGAAACAGAGAATTTCATAGCTTTGATTGGGCAAGCTGTTTCATCAGTAGCAATTGTACCACACTTGACAAGATATTGATCGATACCAACAAGACCAACAGTGTTACCACATGGGCAGTCTTGGATGTTTTCAACTTTTCTACCCATCATAAGAACTGTTCTTTGAATGTTGGTGATATGGAGATCATCCTTTGAACCTGGGTTGAAGTTAGCACCCATAACGCGAACCTTTTGACCAGTAGCAACTGTACCAGAGAAAACACGACCGAAAGCGTAGAAACGGCCTTTATCAGATGTTGGAACCATCTTAGATACGTAAAGCATAAGTGGACCATTTGGATCACAGTTACGGATAGCAGTGGCGGAAACGTCATCAAGTGGACCAGTGTAAAGAGTCTCGCAACGGTAAGCTTGAGCTGTAACTGGGGATGGAAGATGAAGAACGAACATTTCAAGAAGAGCTTCGGCAGCTGGTAACCAACGGCGGTAAACAAGGGAAAGAAGTTCACGACCTTCCTTTTGTTCTTCATCTTCGTGAAGAACGATGTTAAGCCTCTTAAACATATCTTGGTACTTCTCCTTTTGTCCATCCATGATAGCACGGGAAAGGGCAACGAGTGGCTTAAGAATGAATTGACAGAATGAACGTTCGATTGGTTTTCCTGAAGCAGAAAGTGGCTTGTTAACGAACCTCTTGGATTCTGGGTCATAGAACTTTTCACCCCAAAGGTTTGGCATAAGCTTAGTGAATTCAACACCAAAGCGACCAGAATAGAAACGAGCGAACTTTGTAAGTGTGAAAGCGAAAGAGTGGAGACCAGATCCGAAACAAACTGTACCCTTGCCTGGAGCAACTGTAACATCACCCATAGGGCCGTTTTCATCAGTGTATGTGGAAATGATAACGTTAACATTATCGATAGAGCGGGAGAATGTTTGATACATATCTTCAGTTTCAGCGTTAAGTTCAAGAATTTGACGATCGATCTTATTGATGATAACGACTGGCTTGATTCTCTCAGTCAAAGCTTGACGGAGAACTGTTTCAGTTTGAACGCAAACACCTTCAACGCAGTCAACGACGACCAAAGCACCATCAGTAACACGGAGGGCAGCTGTAACTTCGGCAGAAAAGTCGATGTGTCCGGGGGAATCGATAAGGTTGATTAAGAAACCTGGATCTGTGCAACCAGGTGGAAGTAAATCGGGAGCAATTGTATAGTAAAGAGAAACACCAGTGGATTTGATTGTGATACCACGATCGATTTCATCTTGACGAGTATCAGTATATCTCATATCACCAGCAGCTTCATTAGAAATGATACCAGCACGAGCAATCATGGAATCAGTCAAAGTGGACTTACCGTGATCAACGTGAGCAATAACGGAAAGGTTACGGATATTGTTACGACGGTTCATGACCTCGCGGATTTGGGCAATCGTGAAGTTAACCATTAAAAAAAGGATCGACCAAGCCATGACGGTTTTATTCAAATTTCAGTAAATTGATAATCAATGTAAAGTATTGATTTCTTAATTGATTGATTAATTGATTTTAGGAAAGGTTAGATGGGATGATTTGATGGAAGTGAGGTGGCGAGATTTTAGGTTTGATGGCAGAGTTATAATAGAAGGAAGGATAGGAGGATGAATGGCAAACGGTTTGAAGGGAAATAGGAATGGGTAATTGTTGAGTACTGGGGTATTTGGCATGGGCCTGTTTGGTAGTGGATTATTTGGATGGTGTTAGTGAGTGATGTTTGGGTGTTTTGGAATGAGACTGAGCCAGATGATTGGAAATTGTCAGCGTAGCAATATGAGATTGTCAGTGTTGAGGTTGTTAGGAAGGATTTGGAGTTTGTGTTTGAGAATATGATTGTATGGGATATAGTTGATGGGCTGGTAATTTTGAATAAATAGGGAGAGTTTAGGTATGTTCTGGTGTTGGAAATGAAATTTGAGCGTTGGATATTTGATACTGAGTATATATTAGTGCATTCGTGTGAGTATTGGGTATTTGATGATACTGTGATGTATGATACATTTAGGCTATTTGATGAGGATGAGACAAACCCGGTTCCATAGTAAAGATAGTTTTTGGATGAATTTGTATATTGAATCGTTTGTTTTCCGCTAAACAAGCCAAAAATGGCTTTCCTCGATACCCATCCTGATGGAGTTTGGCATGATGTTGATGACATTGAAGCATAACTGATATGATTTAGGTCATCATTTGAAATGCTGGAGTAAATGAATTGATAGAGCCCAGCTGAAGCATCATTTCCTCCTCCTGATGTTGAACAATCAAAAGAGCATACTTTGGAAAAAGCTGATCCGCCAGTAGATATGGTAATGTGAATGGCACCACCATAATTTGTTGTCGTTCGGCATTGACTATATAGTGATTCTTCGTTAACAAAACGAACATTGCTTGAATCAATCCTTATTACACCTCCAGAGAGATTAGATGTAATGGAATTAAAGAAACATGAATGAATATAATAATTACCTTGGGATGTGATTGACACATCATTTGAACACATCAATTCTTCATTTGGTAGACTAAAAAATGAGGAAAAGGAACCCAAAATAAAAAGTTTTATCATAAAATAGAAAACTTTTGCAAATAAACACATTCCCAAAACTCAGTAGTGGTCGGAGGTTAGACGGATTTATTTGAAATATTGAATGTTTATTTTGGTAATTGACTAAAATGCAAAAAAATTGAACACTACTCAGTTTTGAGCAAATGAATTTATTGAAGAAGAATTGAAAAAAATTGAATTGACTATTTTCAAATTTTTGATAATACTTTATCGTTACGATTAAATGAGAGCCAATATTGAGTAAATTTGGTAACTTGTCGAGTTTTGGGCAATTTCAGAATAAAATTAAGAGAATTTTTTGTTATCCTGATAACAAATCTCCTAATTTTGTTTTCCAATCTCAGGATTTCTTAATTGGTCACCACATATTTCAGTAATTGTGTCCATTTGAGTTCTTTATATTCATAAAGATTAGATTGTTCTATTATTCTGATACTTTAAATCGTTTTCTTGTCTTTGGTTAAGATGAATTGATCAATTATGTTCCACATATAATTTTGGAATGTTTTTTGTTGATGGTATTGAACTTTCCTACGTTTTAAAATAGGAGAATGGCTTTCGGTCTTTTTAAAAATCACAAAATGAGTTCAAACCAAACTTGACATTTGGTTTAATATAATAAACGGCCACTACTTTGTTTTGGGAATGAGTTTACAACGGAAACATTTTCGTTGTTCTATATATGACAACAAACTAAATAAAAGATTCTGTTGAATCGATGACTGTGAATTATATTATTCACAAAGAACATCGATAAAAAATCGAAAGTGAATCCGTTTAGTAAACTGGTGAAATCTAAATCATCTGGTCAAATTCGTAATTGGTGTCAAATGTGATGTACTGCTATATTGAGACGAACCAGAATCCTCCATTGGTAAACTCTCTTTCCATGAAGAGATTTTTGTATTTTTCTGGTTCAGGAAGGTATAATAATGACTCGTTTCCAAGTAAAATGTTAAATGTTTCTTCTTTCTTTTCTTCTTCATGGCTGCTGCTTGTACTTTGAGTGGTTCGTATGGTATCATTAGTTTTTCTGCTGAGCTTTAAAACTCTGTTTCGAACACCACTAACAGATCTCGTTGGGAAAGCTTTGGATATCTTTTTCCATGAAGGTCCATATAGTTCATATTTTTTCATCAGGAGGGAGTCATCATCTTGGGACCATTCTTGGTGTGTCAGATTCGGATCTAAGTAGTTCTTCCATCTATCTCGGCATTGCCGCGCAGACCTGGTTTTGAGAATTCTTGAGATTTCAATCCATTTGTTATCTCCCATTTGATCTACAAGTTCCATCAACTGTTCATCTTCTTCTTTGCTAAATTTCTCCCTTTTTTGCATTTTATGCTCTTTAGGGTTTGAATGGTACATCGAAGATTCATCATGCATCTGACAATTACAGGCTTTCGATTTTTCAATTAAATTTTGTTTGTGATTTTCTATACACAAATTGTAAAGAATGCTAAGAAAACCTTTGATTTTTATTTGAATTGAAAATTCAAAGAATGATCGATTATCCTCCTTGTTTTGGTAGCTTTATGGCGATTGTGATTTTTGTGAGAGAGTAAACAAATTAATTTGACGATTCCATCACAGACACATTGGGTATTTACAATATAAAAATAGGATTTATTGAAGTAAGAAACCTAAAATCTTATCGAGTTTTGACCTAGATTTTTTGTATGTAATTTGAATGAATGATTGAAGTGCTGGATTTCTATGAACAAGTTGTTTAAATAGATAAAACAGTGTTTGAGATACCTCATTCGGAATTCTGTGTTTTTGGAGAGATGCTTCGTTCATCAAAAACAATCCTGAGATAGATTTACAGGCTGCTTGTTGGACTTCGTTACTGAGATTTCTGCCGGACTCAAGAAACTCGATGATTTTGTGGGCCATTGGCTCGGTTTCTTTATTATCATAGCATGGGAACTCCCCAAATGCTGCGAGAATATATTCCTGTCCAAGGTTCTCAACCTTGGTTGCCAATGTCATAAAAAGAGAAGCTATATTTGATAATGTCAATCCATATCCGCTGAGGGATGTGATCCCTGTATTATACCATCTCATTACATTCGGGATTAATGCCATAACTTCGGGAATTAAAGTATCATCTCTTTGTACAATGATATTCAGAATAAAACATAAGTTTTGTTGAAGATCAGGCTCAATTGCGTTTTCAACCAGATAAGGAAGTATTTGCAAAATCTCAGAAACCATCTTCGTTGATGCGGTACCATATTTAATGGCATCACTTAAAGCACCCACAAAACTATATGTAATAATTCCATTTGGATCTTGAACAAATCCCAGAAGTACCTGGCACAAAGAATCGACTTCTTCTGATGGGTATCTAAAGAAATCACAGATAAGGTATGAAACATTTGTCATTAGATATACGTCACAGTTTCCATTTGTAGGTTGTCTCCCTTTTAAGCATAACAACTTACCTTCAAAGAAATCATTGAGCAATTCATATGATTTGGAAACAAACAACCCCACATTCTCTTGTGATGCATGTCGAATAAGTTTTGTAAATGGTTTTATGGCTTCTGCAACAAGTCTGGGTGAAGCTGTGTCTTTGATTTCGGCTAATATTATTAAGAAGAGGTGCTTAGCATCATCAGAATCTAGAAGCTTGACGATTTCACATGCATATTCCATTGCTTTAGTCTTTATTTCACCTGTATTGTCCTGTATACCAAGCATGAAACAAATCCTTTCTTGCATTTCTTTTGCAACGGCAGAATCTTGTGATAAGTGAGCAATCAAGCATGATGTACCAACTGCCTCAATTCTTACTTGAGAATATACATTTTCATCGTCAATATCGGAATCTTCTTCATCTTCGTCTTCTTCGTCGTCTTCATCTTCTTTGAGACGATTTGCCCATTTGAAAATGCTTTTTTTCACATCTGAATACTCTGAATCTATGGTCAAACGGAAAATAGAATAAATAGCATCAACGAAATGAATACCAGATACGATTGATTCTGCATTTGTGCTATCGTTAATAGCAGAGTCTGCAATAGCCAGTGATTGTGGTAGCAAAAAATCTGCCTGGTCATTATCATAAGTTAATATGCTTGCGATCACAGGAAGAATGGCAGAAGACTTTTCAATTTCTATCGAAGAATCGAAAAACCCTGATACAAAATCAAGCATAATATCCAATTCCTCATCTCCAAAATCTTTGGATTTAAGTATTACGGCACTTAACATCGAGTAATACTGTTCAATAAAATCTTCGTTGATTGATGAATGAAGATTCCATATGGGATAAAAAACTCCTTCAAATTGGCTATCAATAAGACCAATTAGGCAGCTTTCTGCATCAAATGCTGCACTCACAAGATCTACGCAATTACTCGAAAAAAATGGTATTAATTTAGAAAAGAAGCTTGTGCTAAAAACATTCGAACTGGTGAAAGTAGCATCAAATGATTCCAAAACACGGCAAACTGAAATGCATAGCAAATCATTATTAGAATCTAAAGCAGTCTCAAGTGTTTCCAAAATAAAAGATAAGTCATTTCTAGCTTCTTCAGGAGAATATATCAACACAATCTGCAAAACCGCTATACTAAATGCATGGCGGAAATTATTATCAGTCTCGAACGATGAAACAATATATCCTTTGAGAATATTATACACAAACGAATTATCTAAATCATCAAATGCTGCCTCAATTATTGACCCGTAATTCGACATTATTTCATGATCTTTTTCAATAATTAATGGACAAACATCAAATAATATGGAAAACACAATGCTCAATTGTTCTTCTTCGAAATGTTTAACAGTACCTATTATTGAATCCAAGACCATAAACCTATGATAAGGAGAGTATTTAGAATTTGATGATAGTTGAAGGCATTTTGAGAAGAATCCAGAAATCAACTCATCATTTAGCATATTATTGCTAATGAAATAAGATACACTAACCCATAAACGGATTGTATTATCTTCGGAACATGAAGGATCATCAATGAATCCCAATATCTCCGTTATAAAGCCATTTAATAATGCACTATCACTTATTAGTTTGGCAATAGAACCTAGAACACTTACTGTATTCACCCTTACTTGCCAATCCTTAATATGAATCCCTAAATCGATAATATTAATAAAAAGCTGCATCGAATTTAACTTTTCTGATTCACTGATATAGTCCATAATATTGGTCAGGATCATTATTGCCTCGCAAATACTGGTATTTCCAGAAAAACAGCTTGACACTGTGTTCAATAACTCTGGCCAGTGATCCAATCCTCTAAGATTAACCATATCGGATACAATATGGGATACAGATTCAATTTGATTGCTATTTCCACTATTAAATAAAAACTGTAATACAAATTCTTGTATTTCTTTACACATTCCGATATCTAGTCCTTTGTAATGGCTATTTATAGATTTTCCAAAGTATGCAAGCGCTGAGTTTTGAGTCCTAACACTTTTTGGCTTTAATATGATTTGGATTAACAATGGAAAACAATCCGAATTAGATAAGAATTTAACAATAAATGCTTCACAATCATGAAACATTTCGCTATTATAATCCAAAAGAACTTCTAGCGCATTTTCGACCTCTTCTTGCATTTTTGGACCACCTGAACGATAAAAAAGTTTCAATAATGTTATCCTCGAAACAATGGCATTATATGATAATAACGATTTGATTAATTAAAAAATTTTGAGTCCATTATGGTAAGCAGGGATGCCCAAAAAACTTGAGCATGCACGTAAAGAAACCCTGAGGAAAAGCTTTTTGAATTATAAAATGAAAATAATCATCCAAGTACAATAACATGTCTACATATTTTCGGTTTTTAATATCATTTCTTTTATTAGTTTTATGAAGATCTGAAGACAATATGATAATAATGAGTCGTTTTTCTTTTTTTCACTGTCGGTTTTTTTGATAATTTGTGAGAAATTGTTTCTCAAGTTCAAATGTTCTGGTTTCTGTTTTCGGTATTTCTATACATATTAAATCCAAGAATGATCATGAGAATCAATCAAAATCGTATGAATTGGATTATGGCAGAATGTATAAATGAAAGTATTGCCAATGGGAGATCACACTATCTTAATAATGTAATTATTGAGAATTGTTATTTTAAAAGAACTATGGATTTTGCCGAAAATGGGGGTGTGATCCTTATTGAATCTTCAAATAATTTAGAAATAAGCAATTCAGGGTTTTATAAATGCCGGTCTTTAATGAATGGAGGGGCGATATACTTCAATAGTGCAAATCTGGTAGTACAAAGGGTTTGCGCTTCATATTGTTTTGCCCAAGTCTCAGGGCATTTTATAGTATCATATTCAAGCTCAAATAACCATTTTTTGGAACTTACGATAAATCACTGCCATAACACACTCTCTGATACTGATCGATCAATTTCACTATTTTCAGGTTATTTTCGATTAGAAAATACAAATAGTTCGATGAACAAAGCAAAGTATCATTCTGGTTTCTATTTGAACTCTCCATCGACTTTTTCATTCAAGCACTCTTCTTTTGCGAATAATACAGTTACAACACATATTTGTATTGAGCTTCAAAAAGGAACTGGATCGATTACATCAATAAATGTAGTTCATAATAATAGTCCTCAATACGGGGTGTTCTATACAACCGGAATATTCGATTTAAACTATTGTGTTTTCCACAGTAACCAAGATATCCTTTTCTATTCAGATAATGGTAAATTTCATCTATCTCATTGTTATTTAGAAGGTTTTTCAACATATGGAAGCGTTTCATTTGTTACAAACAATTCATTTACTTGCAGTAATACTTATATAATTCAGTTTTTTAATACATTGTTTTGTAATGTTGAAATAATTCCAACATTTCAACCTTCTTACAAACAAACTCCTTTAGAAACTCCTCAGAAAACGGAAGAATCTTCATTATCTCTCATCCCACAAGCATCATTGTTTGAAACAAATGAACCCACAACATTAGAAACATTGAGATCAACACCATATAGATCTTATGATTCATTATATTCTTGCTTAATTGAAGACTCTCATTTGATCAAAATCAGTTTAGTCTATTCATTAGTATTTAACCTGATATATTCATCTTAACAAAAGTGAGAAATCAATAATAAAACAAGAGTATAATGGAAATCACAAAATACCCTTACAAAAATCAACTTCACTAGTTTTGTTTTGTGTATTTGGAATTAACAAAATGCTTAATACTTCTCATATCGATAAAGGAAATATGATAAATCAAGCTTTACTTAATGAAAGTACATTAGAGAAGAAAGTACAATAAAATTATTGACTTAAACTGAATCCTTCGGGATGAAAATGTGCCATCAATTTGAAGAACTTCGTCACAATACCGAGAATGAAAATTACTTATAACAATTGGAATCTGATATGTGTGAAGATTATTCGATTTAATTAACTGTGCTGTTCCTGCTATTGAGTAGGTAGTGGACGTATGAGCTATAAAACATGATTTCAAGTCAAGAGTACAACTTCCTCCATAATTTGAGTACCAAATGACTAAAAAAAGAACATAGTTATTTCCGGAAAATACACTTTCTTGAATTGTATAATAAGAATTAGCTTGGCAAATCACAATTCCATTCGATGATGTCTGACAATTAATAACATTGATTCTTGACAAAACTCTTTGATTCGATCCTCCGCTCATATAAAGGCTGCAATGACTTGATGATATACAATTTGCAATTGTTGTGTAACTGCAGGAAAGATTTGATGCTGAAATTGTTGATAACCCACTATATGCTTTTGCAAGATTATAACTGGAATTAAGGTCCGTAATCGTTTGATCTGATCCAAAAAGGTGAATGGGAGAAATCGCCTGGGTTGTCCTTGGTGCACAATTTGAAAGAGATAGAAGAGAAATGTAGGTAATTTGATTCCCTGAAATAAATAATGCATGCCCTAATTCGATACCGGTGTATGTTTTCGTGACAAAACATGAACCACAACAAACTCGATTCACAAAAATTGATCCGTTTGAAGTAGATTCATAGTGAATACAACCACCTGATACATAGCTACTGCAATTATAAAACACACAATCAGAGAGATTCATAGAAACATCATTTGTTTTAACATAGAATACAGATCCACTCCCAACTGAATTAAAGAACCCTTGAAATAAACAATTAACTATTACTGAAGAGGAAACTAAAACAATTCTATCCTGGTTACATGAACTATATATTGATAATGACGTGGAAACAAAAAACAAGAACATGAATAATGATCATTTTCCTCAGAAATTATTTAATATTTACGTTGAACAGAAACTGATAAATATTTTCATTTTTCTAATGAATTATTTGGCAGAGATACAACAAAGACGATTAATTTTGAAAAATAACCTGTCAAGATAATAACAAATTAACTAAAACATGATTGTTTGCATTTAAAACTTAATATATTATAGTATTTATGCAAACAAAGTGAATTTCTTCATGGCCGAATTTCTTAAACCCTGATATTGGATATTGATATTGAAAGTATCATCATGAATTCTATTCACAGTTATGCTAAATCCTCATTGTATCCCCAAGAATTGGTTATATGGAGAACAATCCATCAATGTACATATATAATGATCAATATTTTCAAAAGAAACTCTTGTTCTCAAGTTATCAATGATATTTTTTGCTTGAATTTCGGATATTCATTTTAAGCTGAAACGAATAATCTTTGATATCATCCATTTGCTATATTTGGTTAATACTTTCATGATCTAATAAGTAAAATATACAATTCAAACTGTTATTTATTAATGGAAATCTCCAATATATCTAGATTATTATCCAATCTTGAGAAAATTCGAAACAAAGGTTTTACACTGTTAAAAGGGTGACTTTAAATACTTTCAACAAAAGAAATACGATAAAAGCAGCATTGAAAGGCTTAACCTTTGATTATTGTGAGTGGTGATTTGGCTCTGTATTGGGAAGATTGCATTACAGAGCACTGTCTTGATATGTTGATTAGGGTATGTTACAGATTTGGAATTGGAATTATTGTTTTGGACTAGAATCACTGATCCTTGGGGTGTTGAATAGAGAGAGCCTGAACCCCACAAAAATGAATCGAGAATAGATACAGAAGGAGAACCACCCAGAGAAGAGTCGATATATAAACAAATTTGTATTCCTTCATTGTTAATGAAAGAACATTGAGAAATTGAGAAATTACATTTTCCTTGAAAAAGAATAATTCCCAGACTTGTGTATTTGTTCTCAATAATGTTTGAACGGAATAACTCGCCATTTGATTTAATAAAACTAAGGGGAGTATAATTCTGGCATGTATTGGAATAGAAGGTGACAAAACGAGAGATGATACTGATAGTATGCCAATTATCAATTCCAGATCCATAATATGCAGTATTATAAGAGCTATTCAAATTGTTTATCGCCTCACAGCCATAAACTTGGGATACTGATCCAACGCCACCCCGCAATATATCAGAGCACCTTGTTATGGAGACAAAACTAAGCGATGATTCCGAATTGTCACATAAAATCATATTTATAAAATTGCCTCTTTCCAAAAAACCAGCAACTGATGGATATGTTTTAGAACAATAACAAAAAGCACCACAAATCATCGAAAGTGATATCGATGCGTTTGTTGAAGTCGAGAAATAAATAGCTCCGCCTGAAATATAAGAATTACAGGATAAAAAAACAGTTTTTGCGATGCTGAGTGGAATTACAGCACCTTCAATACAAATTGCTGATCCTTTTCCATTTGAAGTCATATCAATGAATGAACAATCATAAATAAATGATACTTCTTTGGATACTATCTGTAAACTGATTAATGTGAGAAAAACAAAAAACATGAAGAAAATTGATTTTACAGTAATTTTGCAAATTTACTGGGATTCTGAATAATAGTAAGATTCTTGATTGTATTCATTAATAATGTTCCCTGAAAAAACATTTTTAGGGTGTTTTGGTTTTAACAAATGTTTACTTCTCCAATATAAAACCATTTTGATACTTGATTTTCCACATATAGTTTGATTGGTTTTCTTTTAAGGGTTAGGAACAGGTATAAAGATCAGCGCAAAATGGTGATTTGGGAGTTTTTCTATCAAATTGAATTCTTATGAAAACACAGCAAAAAAAAATAATTTACCATGAATAACTTCTTTCAAAGAAGATTTCATTGATGATTCTAACAAGGTGATATCTTCATGTTTAAAAATAATCAAATGAAAATACAACAACACTTAATGAATCATTTTTTTAATGATACCAAACACTTACATATGATTACACAATATTCTGATTCGAAGACTGTCTTTGTCTCCTAACAGAACGTGGGAGCTTATGAATTGTAACGACATCCATGTTGAACGCAGGTTGCGAAGGCAAGGATAGAATATCTGGTGAGATTTCTTCACAGCATTGACCAAATGATTTCACCTTAAATCCACTAGCTTTGACTTCAGGAGGTTTTTTATACTCTTTGTATATGTGATGTGGGGAATAGTCAATGGTTATTTCGGTTGTTGGGTCATTTGATGTGCTTGATGAACGAAGAGAATTGTTTACAAGATCCAAAAGTATGTTATACCTTTGAGAAATCTCAGAGAGGTTGAATCCATCATTGACCCAAATCTGAGTTATACAATAGTCCTTTTTGCAAATAAATATAAAACCGTTTATATGGTCGAAAAATTGCAATTTTTTGTTGATCCATTTCAAAATTAGAAAAACAAAAGCCCTAAAACATATATAATTTGTGGCACAATGCAAAGAATAAACCCCTCCCTTAGAATTTTCGACAGATTCGAAATTAGAGTCTAGCTGTCCATAAAAAACTTCAATTTTGTAATTATACCCGTTGCAATCACTGGATAAATTCACAAGTTTTTCTTTTAGACCATTTTCATCGCGAAATGATCCCTTATACTCGCTCTGTATTTCTTTATAAGTTGAGGAAAAATAAATATTAAAAGAATGGCTCATGTAAAAAAATGTTTTACAAACCTTAATTCTCATCAAGGCATATTTCTCCACTTAATGCGATGCTACTCTGGCAAATAGACCACCTTTGATTTAATACTCCGATGGCTTGTTCAATTTCATTTGTTTTCTCAACAGCAAGCAAATCACTGAGCGATAATGAATATCTTCCAACCATAATCCATAGAGCTGCCCTCATTTTTCTTCTATTATCTGTTGGTTTCATATCAATAGCATGAGAGATATCATTAATAGCATCTAATACCTTCCCCATTTGCATTAATGCATATGCTCTGTGTTGATATAATTCTGGATCATGGTTTATTAATAATAGTTCATTGCATAGAGATATCACTTCCTTCCATTGTTTTGAATAGATAAGGGACATAATTTGATCCTTAGTACCCTCAGACTTGTTTGATTTAACTTTTTTCACTGATTTCGCTTTCATTCTTGGTTTCGTCTTCAAATCAAACTTCTTGAGAGAACCAGGAGTTTCTTTAATAAGAGATACCCCCTCTCCTAAAGGAATTAGATCGGGGAGTCCCTCTTTAATTTGAGAGCATTTATCAATGAGTTCATGTAATAAATTGGAAGATAACGAGGCCTTTGAGATAATTTTTGGCCTTAGTTTGATGTTCTCTTTATCAATCATAATCCGTGGGAAAACTCGTTGATGATTCTTCATTGCATTAATTAATGGATAAGTATCCCACATTAGCAAATCTAATAAAGGTGTTCGCCTTGATTCTTGGCATAAAACAGAGAGTTCATCCATTAAATGATGATAATGAGGGAGATCTTCATTTTTAAATGGGTAATTCTCAATAACACCAAAAAAATGAATCTCCTCGGATTCATCTTGAATACAAATTGCAGATAAATACCCTATAATAGGTATTAATGGAGAATCAACATAAATTCTTGGATCACCTTTACAAATATCTATGATTTCGCTATATTCTTGCATTTTTAGCTTATTAGAGAGTAAATACAACTTCTCAAAACATGCCATAGATTCTTTACAAGGAATCTTTCGAGGTTTTTGAAAATTCTTAAGAAAATCAAATCTAGCGTTGTAATTCTTAAACATATCATTTGGTTCCATGTAATTAATACAGAAGCTATCTGTTTTAATGATTTCTGGTCGACATGATCGGGCTCCAAAATATGTTAATGAACTATCTCTATATCTGGCTGCATCAAAATACGAAAAATCATCTTTCTCGGCTTTTAAACTTGTAGGAAGTCTCATATCTTTTAAATCTTCTTCTAATGGATCATTGGAAAAAAATGGTACAATAAATCTTGAGATCATTAAAAAATTTAAATATTTCAATCTAAATATTTATTATATATTGCTGATGAAGAGAAAAAATTCACATGAAAAACAATTCATTGGGAATTAACTCAGAATTCTAAAAAAATCCAAGATTCAACAATCTTAAGAACAAAAGCGATTTACAAGGATCGAATCTTATTAATGTAATAAGAAAATCAAAAAAAATTAAATCAAAAACTGGTTTGGGCTGATGGTAGTCTTCAGCAATAATCACTGTTGGTTCTACTTCCTAGCCATTTGTTTGGATGTATATGGAGTGCGCTACGCATAAGACGCATCACTCATGGCCTAACACCCAAATGGTCCAACAATAACCCCATTTTTCTCTTAAAATTTTTCACAAGTTTATGGATTTGTAACCCTCTCAATAATCAAGAGAAATACAAGAAACCTGAGTGTGAAGTGGTAATGATACTGCAAAATCTGATTCAGTCATTGGGATTTATTTGATGCTATTTATTGACACAATAGCTTATTTATTCTTCTATTTGTAGAATTAATTTTAAGATTTTTTGGCAAGTATTGTTGAAAAATTATTCAATGTTTGATAAGGGAAGAGAAGAATTTTTGAAATTATTAAATTTTTGTGAATTATGAATAAAATATTAATATCTTTTATTATTTGCAATTAAGTATTTGAAATCTTCATTGATGTTAACAATTTGATAATAATTTCATGAAACAACGAGAAAAGAATTATCAACTTTATGGTTTTTGTTATGAAAACAGTTTAATGAAAATCCTGTGCAAATATGTATTCTCAGAATATCCATCAATGGGGTGAATATTCTTTTTCTCACATGATAAAACATAATACCATTTGTTCTCAAAAATCATTCGCGAAAACACATTCATGTATTGGAAACGCAATTGAATCAGATATTCTTTAAAGAGGTACCATTGATCCTCAATACATCAAATAGTGATGAGATTGTTTCTATCTTAATAAGATTCATCAAAACTATTTATTGATTTGCTAAGGTTGAGTGAGGCTCCCACATTCAAAATGAATTGAATATTTTCTCACAAAATACTAGTATGAATATGGACAAACTATTTTTTTCATTGCTGATACCTGCAAACAAAAAATACTACCAAGCATATCAATTGATTCATCTTCCCCTTTTTGTTAACTTTAAGGTGTGTCACTTTTCCAATATTTTCGAATGAAACTTGTCTTTTTATAAGCCTTAGCATATTGATAGATTCACATCCTGCCTATAGTGACCATCGAATTTTGGACGGTAAATAAATTGGTATGATTTGTTTTGAAGAATTCAAATCAGACTGTATTTTAGTCAATTTTCGGTAAATAGTTTAACTCTTAATTTTATCTCGAAGGAAATATTTCCTTAAAATCGAAAAATTATAAAACCAGATAGAAAATTCTCTAGAAAACTCCATTTGTTTCTCAAAATTTCCTATAATAATCATTCACAATGAATTTATTCTTTCATATTTGTATTTCGATTCATCAAAATGACTAATAAATGATGATTTGTCTTTTTCCGGGTCTTTGTTTCCAGCGGTTTAATCGTTATTACCATGCACAGACAGATACCTGAGTTTAACAAGATTTGCGTTAAAGCTGCAAGAGATAGAGCATATGCTCAGCATATTGAAGCTCTGAATCATATCAAAGCTTCAGTTGATACAAAAAAACCGCAAACTCCAGCAACAATTGGTCGCAATTTTTATAAGTATGAGATGGATTTGCAAAGAACAGAAGTAATACAGAAAGACAATACAATGCTTGATAAAAAGATCAGAAAGATTCAAAAAGAGGATCACTATCCTTCAAAACCCCAACAACGACCCTTTACACTTCAAGGAAAGGCACAAAGAGACGAATTAGAGAGAATAACACGTGAAAATGCAAAAATTCTACACGCTGTACAAAACTCAAGGCCATTACTTAATAGAAATGATTGGTTAGTTCACAAGATCGACCATTCTTATCAGGTACATAAGATATCAGAATTCATGAAAACAGTTCCTAAAACCGACATTATTCGATCAGAGCTTAGAACAAGTATGAATAGTCGGCCCAAATCTCAATTCTCTTCAATATCTGGGAATGAACCTAGAATTGGAATGAGGAAAGAACCATTATCATCATTGTCGAATGAAAATAATATTGATTTATCCAAAAAGCCTAATTCAGTTGAACCCAACCCAGTTGAACCTAAACCAGTTGAACCCAAACCAGTCGAACCCAAACCAGTCGAACCCAAGCCAGTTGAGCCCAAACCAGTCGAACCTAAACCAGTTGAACCCAAACCAGTCGAACCCAAACCAGTCGAACCTAAACCAGTTGAACCCAAACCAGTCGAACCCAAACCAGTTGAACCCAAACCAGTTGAACCCAAACCAGTTGAGCCCAAACCAGTTGAACCCAAGCCAGAAGAACCTAAACCAGAAGAACCCAAACCAGTTGAACCTAAACCAGTTGAACCCAAGCCAGA
>Ga0209639_1000194_pt1 | contig 96223 bp, 60 predicted proteins | sample EPASupsiteHSE605_FD_187268 | JGI IMG/M metagenome (GOLD analysis project Ga0209639, IMG submission 187268) | Bioremediated contaminated groundwater from EPA Superfund site, New Mexico - Sample HSE6-05 (SPAdes) (version 2) | ecosystem: Environmental > Aquatic > Deep subsurface > Groundwater >...
CACGCTTCTTTAGAAGAGGAGTTTCACCATCAGTTTTCTCTTGGTTTTTCTTATGTTTCTTTCTTAGATTTTCTTTGTTCACTTCTTCTGATGATTCATCTTCTGATCGATCCATATCAAATTCACGTTTCTTTAGAAGAGGAGTTTCATTATCTGTTTTCTCTTGATTTTTCTTGTGTTTCTTCTTTAGATTTTCTGTATTCACTTCTTCTGATGATTCATCTTCTGATCGATCCATATTAAACACACGCTTCTTTAGAAGAGGATTTTCATTATCTGTTTTCTCTTGATTTTTCTTCGGTTTCTTATTTAGATTTTCCTTGTTCACTTCTTCTGATCGATCCATATTAAGAAGAGGATTTTCTCTTTCTGTTTTCTCTTGATTTTCCTTGTGCTTCTTTCTTCGATTTTCCTTATTCACCTCTTCTGGTACATCTTTAACTGCTTGTATTTTTGATTTAAACTGATTTATTTCTTTCATCTCATCTTTGGGAATCTCTGGTTTCTTCTCTCTATTCTCATCACCAAGACCATCCTTATTACTATGACGCTTCCTTTTAATCGCTCTACTTTTCTCTTCTTCCAATGTTTCATCTTTAGGCTCATTTCCATTCTTCTTGGTCACATTATCCCCATTTTCTCCTTTTTCTCTATGTTTTTTCCTTCTCTTTATTTCTTTATCGCCAATGGCATCCGCATCTTCTATTTTTTTACTGATTATATTAGGCTTTGATTCGCTCATATTAAATGAATTTGTGGAAACTTTGTCTAAAATTGGAGTTAGTCAGAAACAGTCAAATTTAATTTATAATGTAAAATAAGAGAATGTGTGATTGGTGTAGGTACATTTATTATAGTTAAGAGTAGTAATGGAAGAGTTGTTGAATGAGAGAAGAATGTGTTTGTTTAAGAGAGAGCGAATAAATAAAACTGGTAAATGTAAATCAAGGTTTTAAGGAAAGTAATTTATACTCTTTGATTTGATTAATATCAAAAGAACCCTGACATTGCTGGAGGTGGCATGAATTCAGTTAAAATTTCTGGAAAGTAGTTGCGCTGGATTCCAGATAAGAAAAGTATTGTCTCAAAAAATGATTAAATATTGGGAATACTTTTAATTATTTCTGGACTCAATAAAACCAGGATGATGCTATAATCTATAACTCAAATATCTTACAGGCAACATTCTATGTGATGATTATCTAAAAATTTGAATATGGCTACAAAATCATATTACATAAATTTCTTAAAATTTAAATAAAAACAGATTGGTATATGATCTTTTAAAGAATTTGACTTAATAAACAAATGACATATTTATACCTTAATATTTCCCTGCCCTTATTTATCACCGAAGAATTATAGGAAGTTTTAAATGAGATCAGAAGAATTAAATAAAATCATTGACCAAATTAGGCCGATTCATTAAGAACTTAATGAATGTGAACGATTATTTTGTAAAAAAATATTCATGTGTATCAGACCCAATTCGCATTATGTTTTCCCATTAGTTATGTATTTGATGATTATTGTGCTATCTTTGCAAACAATAATCTGCCTCTTTTCAACATATTCCTCTAATAATCATTGTATATATTTAAAACTCAACTTATAGAAACATTTCCAGAATCCTTGACTTATGTTGTGAGAATATAATACTTATGTTAGTGTAAAAAGAATGATGTATTCACACAAATTGTAGGAAAAAGAGCATTCTCTTTAAATGAATTGATATTATTTCTATTATAGAGTTCTTGACTTAGACTTAATGAAAATATAATAATTAGTATTTTCTCAAAGTTAATATGTTCCTTGATGTTTAACTAGAAAATAACATGAAAAAGGAGCTTTTATATTATATTGTTTATTTATTTGTTGATTAGTTTTTTAAAAATCATACCCCAATTGAAGATTTCTGGAAAATAAATTCACCAAAACCGAAGCTTTTTTGTTTAACAATAAGAACCAGATGTTGATTAAAACACTGAGAAGATATCATCATCTGTTAGATAGACATCTTTTTTTAATATGGAAATTTGATTGAGTTTTTAGTTTTTTTCTATAAAATTATTAACAATTTGGATTTATTAATATGAAAAAACTTCTCCATTATATTTAGTTAATTACTAAGGTTAGGAAGCACAACAAAACATGAAAATTTATCCTTGGTTTTAAGGTCATTCCATTAAAAAAGAATGAAATATTGCCATAACTCAAAAAAATCAAGGTATTTTTCTCAACCAAAAATTAAGAATACCTGAAATGGGGCTAGTATTTTGACAACCAAATATTTTGCCTCAATCATAACAGAAATCAAATGGGTATTGTAATTGTTGATCAAAATATTATTCAAATATCTATGTTTTATTGAATCCAGAAATAATAGACAGTATATTTAATATTTAATCCTTTATGCCAGTGATCTAAACTTATCCACAATTCAACACTGTACTTTGTTTTTGATAACAGAGCAACATCAACAATTAGTGATTATTTATGATAAACCTGATAGACTGGTATCAGTATCTCCTATTTCTTGATACATTATTTTCTGTTTCCAATTATCTATTAGCTTAAGTTTCAAAAAAAACTTATTCTTCTTCAATGTAAGCTTGATTGTACCAAATAATTGGAAAATCACATTCTCCAAATCTACTGTATTGATCCTGATCTTTGATTTCAATGATTTCGGTAACCTTTTCCGTTCTTTCTTCCTGGTTTCCGGTTCTATCGGTGTTGTCTTTACCCCTTCCCTTTCTTTTTGTGCAGCACGTATTATTTTTCAGCTTCAAAGCCATAACGTGGTAGTGATTCCGTTGAGCTTCGGGAAGCGAACGCCATACAGATGCTAAAACAGATGTAATTTCGTAAATCTTGTAATGGGGATATCGCCGAACAAAGATCGGACGATTTTCAAGGCAGAAAATCTGAAAAGGATCTAGAACAAAGCGGGTATGTCTCTTAGAACCCTTTTTCTCCCTCGGTTCTTCGTCATCGTTTTTGGTTTCAGTATTCATGAATTTTATAAGTAAATGTAACAAAATAATTCTGAAGAATTGAGGGAGAATTTTTTTTGATAATATAATCAAATTCAACATGATGTGAAGCGTGTAAACACCATCAGACTTTACAAACGATAATTTCATTTATCGGTGATTAAATTAAACCGTCGGTACTTTTTATGGGAATCACAATCGAGTTTAAAATTGTCATAATCGGATCCGTTGCTGTTGGCAAGACGGCGATTACAAATCGACTTCAGTATCAGCAATTTGAGGAAGATTATCAACCAACGATTGGCGCAGGCTATATACCGTATAGGACCACTTGTGATGGCAAAGAAGTTGAGCTTCAAATATGGGATACAGCAGGCATGGAAAGATATAAATCTCTTGGCCCTATATACTATAGGGATGCTGTCGCAGCCATTCTTGTTTATGATCAGACTGATAAAGAATCTGCTGATTCTTTGACCAAATGGCTCGATGGATTCCGATCAACTGTTAAGACACCAGCATTTATTTGTGTTGCTGCTAACAAGGATGACCTTGAGAATAAGGTTGTAAATAACGAACAGATCAAATCCTGGGCCACAGAGAATGGTTTCGAGTTCTTTTTAACCTCAGCGAAGTCGGGGTTGAACATCAACGAAATGTTTTCTACATTAGTGCGTGAGGTTATGAAATTGCAGAGAGTTGAAGCAAAGCCAGTAGTTCCGATTGCATCTCCACAAAGCAACAACAATGATGGATGCTCTTGCTAAAACCATTAACATATGATTTTTTTTATGGTAGTTACCGAATGATTCGTATTTATTGTTTTGTCATTGAAAATAAAAAAGAAAAATTATGAGGCGGAAGGGAATCGAACCCCCAACCTTGAGATCTGGAGTCTCACGCCATGCCATTAAGCTACCGCCCCTGACGAAAAATGTTAATCTGAGCCATTTCTAAGACATTATGAATGGAATTCTGTTAAAACAAAGTTCAAATAATCAAGAATTGAATCCAAGTATAAGCTTCAAAGCTATCACCAACATCATAAACTTAGAAAAGTATTATTTTCTGTCAATTTATTAATATTCAAAACTCAAATAATGGTAGAGTAGTTTATTTTTCCAATTCCAATTGCCAAATTTTTCAAAGTCAATGTGAATATCTATTCCTTACTGGAGAAGACGGAGGATCCGTGTTTTTTTTGTTAGTCAAGTATTTTCTACAGGAATTTGCTATATAAATTCCAAAGGAAATCCTGGATCGTCTGTTCAACAATATTGTAGTGGTTCTAACCGAATAAATTCTAGTGTTTTTGTTCTTCAGTATCACATGAAACATAAAGTCATTATTGTGATGGGCCTATTTGTAGCACATCTTATTATACATGTTTTAAAAATTCTAGTCCTGTTATTTATGGTCCATATTCAACACAATCTGGTATTATGTTTCCCCCAAGTTTCAATTTTTTTCATGAAGAAGCAGTCAGCATTGTATTATGAGATGAGAATCATCATTTAGTAAATTGTTTTTTTTCAAGAACACAGGTTCTTATTCATCATCATCAGGATCCTATGTAGGTAATAGGAGTTTACTATTTATTGATTCAGTCTCTGATTCCCTTTTGTAGGTTATTATCAAGGTACATCAATAAGTGTAATTAATACCTATCCAACAACATTCAAGCCACAGGTTTGTGTTTTGAACAAACTTTTTCTAAGGTTTCACTTCCTTATGAAAACAAGTAACCACTTTCAATAATCATGATTATGTTTGTGGAATAAAATTACCAATATATAATGTGGTGTTTATTAGCAAAATGATAACATACTTTTCTTCATTTTTCCGAATGTGGAATCATCATCAGTAATAGGAATAGGAATAGGAATATGAATCGGATTTATTTCATGGCTTGCTATAGCTTTTAGTAAATCCTCTATCCCAATGTTTTGCAATGCTGAAGTTTTAAAAAACTGCGCAATAAAATTCTTATCAAAAAATTCATTACCAACAGTATATTGTTCGCCAATGTCAATTTTGGTTTGAATTAGCCATTTCTCAGCCTTCTCTGGAATAGCGTCGGAAATTGCATCATTATAGAGGTCATACTCGTCAAGGTCATCAAAAAAGCAGAAAAGAACAATATCAATGTTTCTCAAAAAACTTTTGGCTAATTGGAGGTAGTTTTGTTGACCTGGAGTATCCAAAAACTCGATTAAACAAGGTCCATTATTTCCTTCAACAGTAATACTGGTTCTATTTGCCACAATATTGGGTCTTACGGAAGGATCAAATGTAGACAAGAAAGCATTAATTAACGAAGTCTTTCCAGATCCAGGAGGACCAATCAAAGCAACTTCAAGACGCTTCATAAAAAATGCCAAAATTGGGAGTTTAATTCGGCCAACTTTACAAAATGTGACAATAACGATAACAATGTAAACACATAATATTCTCACAAATCACCACTGAGTTAATTGATGGTCTCATTTCCTTCAGATTTAGAACCCAGAGAAGATAAGGCATTATCATCACAATTTTTATTTTGATCATGATTTCCTTATGTTCTGAAAACGATTTTGGAATTGGATTATTTATTCCAATGGATGATGATTTTACTAAATTTAGCAAAATGATTGGAAATTCTCCTTAATTCTTTCAATTATTGGGCGAGGCTGAGGCTGAGGAGTAATGCTCATAGGATCTTTTTCAAGACTTGCTATAGCTTTTAGTAAATCCTCTATCCCAATGTTTTGCAATGCTGAAGTTTTAAAAAATTGCTCAATAAAATTCTTATTCAAAAATTCATTACCAACAGTATATTGTTCGCCAATGTCAATTTTGGTTTGAATTAGCCATTTCTTAGCCTTCTCTGGAATAGTGTCGGAAATTGCATTATTATAGAGGTCATACTCGTCAAGGTCATCAAAAAAACAGAAAAGAACAATATCAATGTTTCTCAAATAACCTTTAGCCATTTGGAGATAGTTTTGTTGACCTGGAGTATCCCAAAGCCTGATATCACAGACTTGTTCATTAATTTCACGAATTATTGAAGAAAAACCAGCATTAATGGTTGATATAACTTCAAGACCCTTTTCTCCCATAGCAGTATTAATCAATGAAGTCTTTCCAGATCCAGGAGGACCAATAAATGCCACGTTAATTTCTTTCATAAAAATGGAAAATTGTCATATATAGTCTCATTAAAGATAAAAAACAAAGCAAATTTGGATTTTAATGAATTTTGCTGTATCAAGATTATCTGTTCTTAGGTTTTTTAGCCAAAGCTCATTTATTTCGAGTGGGAACAGTTTTATTTGCCGAAATGTTAATTTTCATCGTTCATTTCAGAGCTTTTTTGTGAGCCAAAGCTCAAATGAGTTAAAATATTCTGATTGTCACTTTGACGGGTTTTTATCAAGTGTAGTTAGGTTTTCTGCATTATCATATATTTATAGCACATTGTCACGAGCAAATTCGATTGTTAGTTTCCAATTTACGATTTTTAGGAATATTCGAAATCAAAATTCAGTTGGTGGCGCTCTTTATTGCGAGAATTGTAATTTATTCATATCCAGTTGTATTTTTGATGGTTGCCAGGCCACATCACAAGGAGGGGCATTTGTTATAAAAGGCAATATATTAGATTTGAAATACACATGCTTTTTTAACTGCAGCGCAACCAAGTTGGATCAAAGCGGGTGCAATGCTTTCTATAGCGTTAATTGTAACGGTCATGTATATCAATCTGGAGCATATCTATCAAGTTCAATATATGGTTCAGGGGCAGACTGCCTCTATGATTTTTCTAACTTGATTGCTGTGATAACTTTCTGGAATTCAACAGAGTGTCACGGTAGGAGTGGATCCAGTGGTGGAGCATTTAGGAGTGTGTCCCCTGGATCATATTTGAATTACTCGACTGTCTATAATTCTTCGGATTATACAACAATTGAGTCATGGACATCATCAATAGTTATATATAGAAATAATTTGGTGCATAATTCTAGGAACCATGTTTGCCACGTATGGGGAAATAATAATAACTATTGTATTTATAATAATTGTCTATTTTTAGACTGTCACAAGTCTATCGAGGTATCATGTTCATCATTTACATTCATTAATTGTATCTCAGACCATTCATATCTAGGGATAACAACGACATCAGGTTTTACGACTTTCCCAAACAACAGAATACAAGCATGCTTTGCTTCATTGATCGATGCAACTGTTTACAAAAGATTTAGCAACATCAAATTGCTTCTACTTAATGGACTACTAGTATCATTAATATGAATGATAAGATTCATTCGTTTCACCCGAAATAAATCATTAATTTTCGTATTTCTTATATTCCTCGCATCTATATCATTATTATTAAGCTTCTCATTGCAAATGAGCGCAAAAATTATGCTTTTTTATGAATTAGATAATGAAGTTATTAGATGTCAAGTAGTTTTTCCAAAAAGAGCCAATAACGAGAGATTTAGCATTATTTTATCATCATGGTACATTGTTGTTCATATTAATATTACAGAAGAGCAATTTTTTTACGATAGTCATGGATTTGTTTTAAAAATTCCATTTTATTTCGGGGGTATGTTTAATTTTTCTCTTATTTATAAAAAAAAAGAAATAGGAAGCGGAAAAATAAACATTCCTTATCAAATTAAACAGAATCATTCATCAAGTATAATGTGCTATGGAAATGAAGATAATAATAGGTATTGTAAGATGTCTAATATTTGTTTTAATGGAAAAACTATTGTTATTCTTACTAATTACTCAATTTCTTTACCCAAAGTTTTTATCCCAACAGGATCTCATGATGAATCAGATCATCCAAACGAGGCAATAATTTATAATTCTTGCGTTTCAACATCAAGAAACATATCTTTTAATAGTGATTATCAAAAGATAGAATCAAATGCAATTGTTGGATCCAGATATTTTAATAATCAAATGCTATGGCACAATGTTGTTGATTGTCTGATCCCAGTTTTTGTGACAGCCAAAACCAATAATCTCAGTTTTTCTAATACAAAAATACTATTATATGATAATTTTGGTAAATATGGATTATATTACTTAAAAATGTTGTCTTCTATTGATATAATATCCAAAAAATCAAAGATATGTGTGAGAGAATGCATAGTTGGGCTTCAAAAATACCCAAGATTTTTCAATTCGATATCAAAAATACAATTCAATTATACAATTAACCCTGAGACTGTTGTTGGATTGAGAGAATACATATTGAATCATTCTGTAATTGCGCCTGATCCAAAAAGACCAAAAATCGTTATTGTTTCAAGGAAGGATTTGTCATCAAGGGTTATCATCAACAAGCAGCAGTTATTTGAAAGCATTAAATTCCATTATCCATCAGCAAGGGTTCATCTTTTGGAATTAGAAACAATGGATAAACTATCACAGGCTAAATTTATTTCGGATGCTTCAGTTTTAATCGGAATACATGGCTCAGGACTCACTCATGTACTGTGGATGTCACCATCTTCAGCAGAATCCCCAACAGCTTTGCTAGAAATTTTACCTTACAAATACACATGTAGGAATTGGTATGAAATGCTGGCAAAAGCTGCCAAAGTGAAATATTTCCCAATCCACACAACGAGCATTAACAATTCAACCTGGAAAAACACAACAAATACTCAAAAGATCAACAAATGCTTTGCTTCCGAGCAAGAATGCCTTAACCCAAAATGCCATGACTTCTTACGCGACCAGTCAGTAACCATAAGTATTTCAACAATTATCCGGGTTCTTTCGGGCATTTTATGATTTAATCGTTGTAGTGTATCTCAATTTTCAGAAAATTCTGATCTGTTGCAAATGACACAGACAACGGGATGCCCGCATTCGTGCAATCCTGAGTTGGCTGCTAAGAAACTCTTTCTTTCTATGTCTTTTACGCGTGTTTGGCGCTTTTTGATTGATAATGATTGTTTTGCTGGCAAAGTATGTATTTGTCTTGATTGTGGAGCTGTTTTTGGCAGTGGCAAGCGCATAGATAAACACATAGAAGAAACAGGACATACACTTACGCTTTTGCTCAGGCCTTTTCGAATTTACTGCCGAAAATGCCATCAGTTTCAGATATGTCCTGAAATTCTGATCAAGTATGCTATGATTGGTATTCCATTAAGGCCAAGTGTTATTCTCACCAGTGGATTCCATAATTTGGGAAATTCATGCTATTCTTCATCAATTATTGTTGCTCTTTCACATTGCCAGGCATTCTCATCGGCTGCATCTCTATCTTTTTCTCCTTTATGCAGAGTTTTTGCTGCAGCTTCAATAACCAGTAGGGCTTTCAACTCAATTGTACACGATCTTATGCCTAGATTCTGTACCATGAATCAAGAAGATGCCTCTGAGTTTTTGTTTTTTTTACTTGATAGCTTATGCCAAGATCCAACAATCAAGAGAATATTTTATGGTCAATGCAAACAACATATATATTGCCCTGAATGTGCCAACTACTCAAGCCAAACAGTTCCTTTTTCCATTCTATTAGTTTCGCTTAGTTCTCAAGGCTGGAAAGGGTATTTAGCCAAATCTCCATATATGGCAAGGTCTTTTGGCCAGAGCAATATTTGGGAATCATATCCAACTCAAGGATCTGATTTAGCCACAACAATGGCTTCATTAATTCAACATGGAAGTTCTTCATCATTATACCTTGAGGATTGCATAGCTTCACTTTTTTTACCAAATGAAGTGAAGTGTGATGAATGCAAATCAGATGAATGCATTTCATTTCAAACATTAGAAGAGCTTCCTGAGGTTTTAATAGTTCAAATCGAAAGGCTTGGTAAAAGATGGTTTGGTGTTGGAAAAATGCACCAATATGTTGCTTTTCCATGCGATGACGTTGATTTTGCCCCTTTTATCGCTCCTCAAGTTGATTGCGGTTCTTCTAAGTATTCATTGACAGCAGTTATTTCTCACATTGGTTTTATGAATAGGGGCCATTACATATGCTATGCAAAGTCACAAGGAATATGGAGACTATTTGATGATGACTCTGTCAAAGAAGTTTCACAGGAAGAAGTTCTTTCTCAACAAGCATATCTGCTGTTTTATTCTAAAATACAAAATGAAACCACTCAAATTGTTAGTAGATCGATTTTGGAGATGGATCTTCCATGGGACATTACAGCCCCATTAACGATATTCTCTGATCCTTCCAAATGGACAGGTTCTATAATGAATGTTCTGAATGAAGCAATATTTGATGCTGCTTCAATGGAGGCTCATGGTAATGTTTTAAAGGACATGACTCCTGAAGACCACAGAAATAGATTGTTATGGAGAATACCATGGTGCGAGAGCACAATTAATATTCATCCTGAAGATATAGATCATGTATGGGATTTTCTCCAGGGGTCAGATGTCGTGCCTTCTGTGAGAATTGTTGAAAAGGGAGTTCCCGTAGCTAGTGTTATTCAAGAATATGCTGTTTAATAAATAGTTTGTTGTATGTATGTTAAAGATATTATTGAAGCACTTGATCAAAAAGTATCAAATCCGACCCAGATTCTTATTATATCATTAGAAGATGGTCTTGAAAAGTACAATTCATTTTGGAGTTCTATTCCTGTTAAGTCAGTTCTCCAACATTCTTTCATTATTTGCCGAATTGATGCAAATCTGAATAAAATCGATTTTAATTCGATTTCAGAGCAGTTCCAAGTGTATTCATATCCATCATTGTTAATAATTGGGCCGAATTCAGAGACAATTACCCAAAAGTGGGTTGACACGTTTCCATCACCAACGGAATTCAGTTCATATTTTTTATCAGCATCGATCAATCCATATATGATGGAAGATGACCATCTAAAAGCAGTAACCATATCTGTTCAATCTCCAAATGGGAAAACCTTCAGAACTTTTTATGAAACGGACCAGTTATCAGAGCTCCATTCATGGCTTAATGTAACATTTGGTCCAGGACACACGTATTTTGTAAGTCATTTGCAATGTCAATTGAGCCAAGAGATGTCCCAAACCTTGAAAGAAGCAGGTCTTTCTCCTTCAGCATTACTTAGAGTTATGGACAAAAAATCTACACAGCCAAAAACCCCTATTGTGCTTCAAGAAAAGGAAGATTGTGATTGCAAGTTCTTCTCTGCTTTGTCTTTCCTGAATCCTTTCGCAGAATTCGATGATACTGGCAATTGGGAATATAAACCATCAAATAACCCAGATCTGGCTGAAGCAATAGGGCAGAATCGATTACAATAAGACAATGTCAAAGGAGGGCGTCGCTGACATTCCCGAAGGTTATGTATTGGGATCCTATCGAATTATTAAAAAACTTGGTAAAGGAGGCTATAGTTGTGTATATTTAGTATCAAGGATAGCTGATGCAAAGAAATTTGCAATGAAGATTGAAGATAGCAATGCTGTTAAAAAAGCAATTAATAATGAAATGACGATCCTTTCCATGATAGATTGCAGCTATTTCCCGAGACTTATAGAAATCGGAGAGACAAGAGAATTTGTTTTCTATACAATGCCAAGGTTAGGGATTTCTATTACAGATATAAGGAGAAAAATGCCTCATAAGAAATTTGGAGCAGATATTTTTATTCCAATAGCAGAAGAAACTTTGAAAATCATCCATGTGTTACATACTTTGGGGTTCATTCACAGAGATATCAAACCATCTCATTTTCTATTGACCCCTAATTACTATCAGTCTCCTTTGTGCTTAATTGATTTTGGTTTTGCAAAAAAGCATTTGAATCTCTCAACTGGAGCACCTTATCCCAAAACTAGTGATAATAGATTTACTGGGACCAAAAAATATGCTTCTTTGCATGCCCATAATGGTATGAATCTAGGAAGATGTGATGATTTGATATCATGGTTCTATATGATTGTTGAATTAGCAACTCAGGCTGTCCCATGGGCAGGTGTATCATCACATGACTTGATTTCTGAGCATAAACAGAATATAAGTGTATCTGTTCTTTGTTTTGGATTACCAAAACCATTTATTGATATATACAAATACTTATGTACTCTTGAGTATGAAGATACTCCAGAATATGACTTACTTTTTGAATACCTCGAGAAAGCTAAACATTTGACCAATGTAGAGAACACAAATGCAACATGGGAGAGTCTTAGATCATATGATAATGATTTATAGGTTCTCTAATATAATCTCACATAAACTATTTATAGTATCTGAAGGTTCATCTGATATTGCTCTTAGTGTTTTTTCTAACTCTTCCCTTTGTTCTTCAGCAAGAGTAAATTGCCTATCATCCAAATCAAAGAAATTTCGAAGGAATTTTAATGTTCTAATGATCATTGCATGTATATTAGAATTTAGGAAGCCAAGAATGCTTTCAACAATATCATTAATGTTGATTGATGATCTTACAAATTTTGATTTGATTAAAAGTATGGATTTGTATAAGGATATTGAATAGTACTTTTGAGAAAGAGATCCATATATTAAGTAGTTATTTAATGATGGAATTATTGTGTCAACCCATTGTCTTTCTTTAATGTAGCATTTTAATGATTTTTGGAGAACTATTTTCAAAATCTCCATTGAAATACAAACAGGGTCCACACAATTATCATTTTTTATACACTTTTGGCCTTGAATTATGGGGATTAGAACCCTAAAATCGAATGGGATTGCATCCCGATAGTTCAATTTTTTAATGGAGTTATATACAATCAATAATGCTGAAATATAGGATCCAGATATATCTTTCTCAAGTATTTTTTCGATAAATAGATAATAGGGTATCATTAGATTGTGAAAATTTTCGATATATGTGCTCATATAATACAATCCTGAAAGAGTTCTTGTGATTTCAGACGGACATGATATAAATTCTGATCCATCAAAGAATACTTCCTTCATCACATCAATATAAAACAAAAAGATTCTGAAACATATTTCTTTGTTCCATTCGGATTTAACTAATGTTTCTAGAAAACAAAGAATATCAATTAGTATCTCTTCATTTTTTCTCCAAAGAGATTCTAGTGTGGGAATAGGAATCCCGCAATAAAAGTACTCCATTGATTCTAAAGACTCTTGAGACGCTATTGTTGATATTTGCAAAGTGATAGATGCAATTTCAAGAGAACAATCCATTAAATGATTAAACATAAACTCAAAAATTCTGGTTTTCATTATTGTATTCATTTTCAAATTAACATTATTAATATATATAGACAAAATTAGCTTGTTGAAAACGAAATAATTACCCATATCACCATATGATTCATAAAACATATCCAAAAAGCTATCATTATGTTCAATTTCTCTTACAAATCCTTTTTCATCAGTAAAAAGTGGTAATATATCCGTTTCAATATACTCAGATTGCTCACTTATTGATCTTAATTGACATAATTGGATAATTAGATCAGAAAAATTGATGATTAGACAATTTAAAGGGTGTTCCAACTCCGAAATACTAGAAATTCTTGATTCCTTTTCTACCCAATCATCAATTTTATAAGGTAACATAAAAATAACTCAACTACTTTTACTCAGTCTTCTCCTTTGGTTCTTGATTCAACTTTTCGGCAACAAACTTGCGAACAGTTGGGTTTACAATGAGCCCAGGGACAATAAGGATGGCATGAACAAGAACGCAGAGGATCTTGTATGTTCCGAAATACGAGAAAACAGAGAAAAGAAGGAAAGAGGTTCCAACGAAAAGAAGGGTGTTGACTAATGTTGGCTCAGCCATATAATTGACAAGCCATTCCTGAATTTGCATTTTCTTGGCTTTAACATGGGCCAAATTCCTCCTAACTTCAGAGAGACTGCGTGTGCGATTTGGTTCATCAATTCCAAGCTCTGGAAGTTCTTTGAATAAAAAGCTCCTGATTGCACCAGCAAAGAAGTGCCAAATCAATTTGGTAACATGATATAAGAAGATCATGAACAATATTGTGGAAAAAGTGGTCAGCTCCATCTTCTTAATACCCCAGAAAACAGCTTCAACAATAGCACCAATCAGAATAAGAACAATAGGGCGCCTCCAAAATATCACCTCCTGGAAACGTAAAGTGAACTCCTCATTAAGCATCTTGGAAACAGGACAGTTGCATTCGCCACCGACTTCACAACTCATCAAAAAAAATAATCTAGATTTTGTTAAAATTATTCATCTGAACACACAAAAGTTTTATGCGGCCAAAATAATCAAATTGGATAAAAAACATCCAATTTTGTTAGCTTTATTTGAGAATGAACCTGACTGTGTGGAGGGTTTTTCTCCAAGGTGTTGGTGTTCAGGTTGTTAATGCTGAGTCGAGTTTTATTGGGTGTAATTTTGACAAGTCGATTCATGGGGTATTTTACAGCCATTTTTCGGGGTTTAAATTTCAAGGGTGCCGTTTTAGTCGGTTTTTGGACTGTTCGGTTGTTTTAGATTCGCTTAAGCTTAGCTGTTTGGTTTTTGATCAGTACAAAGAGTACGCTTTCACCCAGTCTGAGATCAGTGATTGCGTTTTTGCCAATTTTTCATCCAGTGCGATTTCGTCCTGTGTTTACATTAATAGTTTGTCTCATAGCATTGTTATATCGCGTTCAGGATTTTTTAATGTGAAAACAACTCATTCAGGAAGCACAAATCATGCTTCATGTGTTTATTCAACTAAAGCCAATTTCATACATATGAGCTATGTGTGTTTTGATCGTGTTTCTTCAAATTGCGCAGCGTCCTATGGGATTGATTCAACGAATGGAGGCATCAATTCTTGTGAGATCAATTATACATTGGAAATCAATCTCGGAAAATTGGCATCTCAGCCGCTATCTTCGTTTTACGGGGGAAGGGAGAGGATTTCGTTCATTTATAACAACCAATCTTCCTCGAATATTCAAGCAAGAGGTGGATTCTATCCATTAACGAATCCAAATGGATCATTCCCTGTTCAGTTTTGCACCATTCACAATGTGAAATCTGCATCGCTCATATATGTTTGGAAAGCAGACGAATTTTATTACTTTTCCGATTTCAACATTGTTAATTCATCAACAACATCATATTTTTTCCATATTAATCAAGGGTCATCTTCTCATGCCTTTATTCGAACTAATTTTGATATCTCAATTGTCAATTATGTGTATTCTGGACTCGGGATATGTTACTTCTACGATTGTAAGTTTAAAGATCAATACATGTCATCCAAATTCCTTAAATGTCAATTAGATTCATCCTGTACCTATGGAATAAATGAATTCCCTGACACAATTCCAAGGGTCAAAACTCAACTATGCTGGAATCTTGGCTATTTCCAAACCAATTTTAGAGAAATAAGGCTTTCATCAATGGCTATCTCTATCATTTTCTTCATTCTTCAGTAAAAACATCTCCAGGTGTCCAGATCGGTTTAGTTTTTTGGTGATTAAATGTTTTGTTTTTTGCTTATCTTCATCAAATCGCGGTTGTATAGTTTCAATAACGATGAATTGCCAGGGAAAACAATACTGAGTAAGTGGTTTGATGTTGAGGAAGGTTTTCTAAATATGAATTTGTCATTTGTTGAATGCAAAGGTTCTTGCCATTTGGAATTAATTGCGTTTCCAAATGATATCAAGAAAGATTTATTCAACTATTCTAAGGTTTTTGAACCCGAGTGCTGTCCAGATGGTGACAAATCTTGCTTTAGTGGCAAATTAAGGTTGAATCATAATGATAATGTAATTTATAAAATATTTCAGATCGAAGGAGAACCAGATTCTGATCAAATTCCAGCCAAATCCCAAAATTTCAACAGTTATAAAGAAAAATATCCAAACTCAGTTGATCTTTCCAAGAATAGAAGCATTTATTCAGTAGTTTTGGCCAATTGTAAATCTTCTTCGATCAGAATGAATGGAATTGTTACCATTGCCTCAAAGAATGGGTTTCTAGACATGCGTTTGAAGCCTTTTATGGTTATGTCATTCATTTTTGCAGCTTTTGCACATGCATCTCCAGTTCTTTGGGTAGCATATCACTATCAGCGAAGACCAAAGCTTGATCTTAATCATATATTATTCTTAATATCTTTTGGATTTTTCACATTTTATTCCTTGTTTCTCTTCCTATATTTCTTGATGTGGAATCTTTTTGGAAGCCCATCACTTCTTTTCTTGTTACTAACATCTGTTTTAAGGGCATTGGCAATTGCCGGGGTTTTGTATGTTAGTCTTGTTGGTCTTCAGTTCCCTTTGGAAGTTGATTGGACTCTATTTGCTTCAGCTGTAGTAATTCTTTCCATTTCATCATATTCTGAAATATCAGGTCTATCTTCATTTTCTTCCAGATCAAATGGAAAATGGTTTTTTGGATTTGGCTATATACCATTCTTTGATTTTGTTTCAATATCTTTACTCTCAGCAACAACATTTATGTTTTCCATCAGATCAGCTCCTGAAGAAACCAAAGAAGATAGCAAAAGAAAAATGTTTTTACAATTGTGCATAGGATCATTTATAACATATTTTGCGGTATCATTTATTGTAGGATTGCTATCACTACGAAACAACAATGTTGGTTCATATATTACCGATTCTTTAGGTTTCATTCTATCATCATTATATAATTCTTCATTACTCATTATTAATTCCTGGCTATGGATGAAGTTTAATCCATTGGGTTGGGAGACCATCAATGACAATCAAAGCTTAAATGACGATAATAACGATCTCGGTTTAATAGACAACGACCCTGTTAAAATCGAATATGTTGGACCTGCAGGCGGATCAGGATCGATACCAGATGTTCCAATTAAAGTTATTGACAAAAAGAAAAAGAAGAGCGATGATGGGTTTTCAATAGATGATGATTTTTCGAGCCAAGATCTTGAGATCGAGTCAAAAAAGGATTAGTATATAAAAATAACATATTTATTTTCCGAATAACATTTTCACAAACAATCCTCCAGATTTAATTTGGTTACGAAGCTTCTCATACATTTGTCTATTGATTGATAAATCTTCAACTTTTAAGTAGTCTTCAGCCCACTGGACTTTTTTCTTCATATCAATTGATGAAGATAGTATGATACTAGATACCTCTTCAATTGATGTTTGTTCCCTTGCTTTCTTCTGACCAAGAATGTTTGCATTATTAATGAGTTGGGAAACCATTTTGAAAAACTGAATAGCGGATTTTGGAGTTAAAATTTCTATTGCAGAGCTAAATTTTTTGCCAAATTCAGGATTATTCAATGATTGCTTAAATAATGATGGATACCTGATAACATATGTTCTTAGTACTTTCCATGCTGAAGCAGATACTGATTCAATATTTGAGTGAATGAAGAAAGAGATCACCATCATTTTTTGAGTGTTCTGTTTCAAAAATGAAAGACTTACAGGATCTTTTAAAAGTATCTGAAAGGATTCCAAACAAAAAGAGTTCTTCTCTTTTTCCAAAATTAACTTTGTGAAAACGAGAGAAATTGAAAGAGTAATATAATCACTTGGATTTCCTTTTGATGCACTTGAGCATCTTCTCAGAAACATGCATAGATACTTCAATAATCTCATTTGATTGATGTCATTTTCTACCTGAACGAGTCGAGACACCATGGAAAATGCAAATTCAAAGTTATCTACTCTATTTACATTTGTTTTATGACTTAATAAGGCTCTTAGGAAATTGGAATACTGATCCGAGAATAAAGAAGTTAACGAATGTTGAGATGATTCAGTTATGAATATTTCAAATAGAAGAAATGAATAACGTTGATCAACAGCAAATCTGGCAATTTCTCTAATGAATTGTTTCGGACATTGAGTAGAAATCAAATTCAAAACAACAAAAAAATCTGATCCAAAACTCCTCAAAAATAAATCAACTTCAGGAACACGGCTCTCAAGTATCAAAGAAATTAAAGAACAAAAAAATGGAATACTTTCAGCATTAATCAGCTTGATAATCATTGTCAAAATATTATTACTATTACTCAATAATAGGGCAGACACCTGACTATGTGCATTCTCAAATAATTCTTCACACTGTTTTCCTGCTTCGCCAAATATTTCTTCTCTAAAATGTGAAGAAATGATTCTATGGAACATAAACTCACAGGTAATTTTGTGAGCATGAATTAGCAAGCCTTCAAACTGTCTGTTAGAACTTAAAAGATCAAGTTCTTCAATATGAGGATCCAAAAGCTCAATCGTATTTGCTGTGAACTCAGCGATGACAAGTGCAATACAATAAACCATTTCAAGTCCTCTTCTTAATAGAGACTGGAAAGCATAGAAATCTGATACTACTAAAGATTGAATGGCCATAAAAGCTTCATAATGAAACATTGGAGAATGGGATTTGGTTACTTGAAGTAAATGGAAACACATATTACTCATACAAAACAAGCTGCGAGATGCTTTACCATAAAACAAAACAGGTGTAACCCATTGTATATTATTTGGTATCCGATTTGATATTATTGACCCAGTTTCATTTAATGATACAATTATATCTTTTGGCATTATTTGTATTTCCAAATATTGTTCCCGAATGGACATATTATTTATAAGTACGTTCTTTAAACAAGGCTCATCAAACACAATTGCCGATGGCTTATTTCTTACTTTTAGAAGAGAAAGTCTGTTAATACTGATCGAAGACTGTTTTGATGGATAGTATGGGTTTGATGGAGGATGTAATGCCTGAATTCTTATGTAGAAATCTAGTTCATCATTCGTAAAAGATGCAGGTGGCATTAGCTTGGGTTTATGTTTTAACATCACTATTTGATTCATTTGTATATCATTTTTAAAATATTCCGGATGGCTTGGGAATTGCTTCATATTTGAAGTATTAATTGCCCATTTATATGATGACTCCAAAAAATTCTTGTATGAATCAAACATCAAAGGGTCAGGCGTATATGGAAAAGAGTGAGTTGACCATCTCTCTTTCTCATAAAAAAATGTTGCAACTTTAGAGCTAATAGACATTCGTGGTATTTCAGGCAACAAAACAGATGATTTAATACTTGAATTAGTTAAAGCAAAATCTTGAAGAAAAACCAAGTTTTTCTCAGTCATCAGTTTAGATATACTAGGACCCAATGAGTTCTTCATAGGATTTATATAATCAACTCTTCTAAAGAACCCAGAAGAATTCTGGGACAATAACAAATTCTTAGTAATATCTAGTGTATGATATTTCCATTCCTGTATTGCTCTAAAGTACTGAAAATAACTATTATGATATGCAAGCAAGGGAAGTGAATGAATAATGTGTTCAAAACGAGATATGGAAGAAAATGTTTTGTCAACTATAAATCCATCACTCCTGACAAAACAAGAATGTTTGTCCATCGGAATTATATCTGATTGAGAAAAAATTCCCGAAGAAAACTCTAAATCATGAAAAAATTCATCACTTTCTTCCATTTCAAGGGATTGTTTTGAATATTTTGTGTTAAAGGGATGATGTAAATTGTAGGTAAAAAGACGATAATACTGTAAATTAATGGTGACAGGAGATGGGTAAAAATATGGCCAAAAAAACGATTATTAAAGGCCGTTGGCACAAAATGAAAAAAAACTCTAATGAACCATTTTTGTTTAGCAGCACAGGACACAAATTATTACCGAATAATCCTTCTAATACGAAGTATTATGTTATTGATCAGATTAATGCCAACAATATATTGTTTATTGCTCGTTCCAAGTTTTCTGATTCGCTAATTCTAGGAAGCTCTGATTTTTCTTCTTTTATTGTTATATATACAACTAGAATAACTGAAAGAATTTATAATGCTTCTGCTCTTCCGTCAAAAAAATGGTTCCTTATTGTGTTACTGAGATTTGGGGATGGAATCGATCCTCGTCCAAGCTATAGATCGATATTTGTGACCAATCAGAATAACCAGATTATCGAGCTACCTGTTTCTACCCGAACTTTTTCTCCTCAAAGTGTTTCTTGGGCATATTCACCAGACAATCCTGTTTTTCTTCACTCTACATTCAAGGGAACAATTAGGACGTTTGAATTCTCTTATGATGAACTTGCCTCTTACAAGATTTCTTTCAGAAGAGTACATGAGGGATACACATGGTTTAGTGCTGGAACTGTCGGATCGATACCACATACATATATGATACAGGTTGATCAAAATGGTTCTAATTGTGTATTTACAGATCGAACAAAAACTGATTTGTACCCAAAAATGTGTCCTCTTCCGTCAAATCTTTGCGTTAATTCTCAATCAGAATTTAAAGTTTTTTCTTCTCCATATAGAAGGTCAAATATGCAACTTCCAACACAAAGATGTATTATTCATGCATCTCCATCTGAGCTAACAGTTATACTTCCATTTTCTCCCAAAAAATTTAGCATTCCGATTGATTATTTGACAATTCCTGTTTTAAAACCAGGTTCTGATGCTAGTTTCATTTGCTCATCGGATTTAAATATTGCCAAAATCACAATCAATCCTCTTGATGTTGCTGAATACCCTGCAACTAAGCTACCTTTTGTTTATTATCAAAATGAACTTTGTATAATTGGGGCACCGTATGGATACTTGACATGTTTCCTGATAGATCATGCAGATCGAGTTCGGGCTTGCTTTAGAGCTCAGATTCCAGAATCTTGTTATTATATACACACAATGTCAATTTTAACCGAAACAGGTACACATGTAATGCAACAAAAGGATGGAGGAATTTTCGAATGCGATTTAAATCCTCTGTTTTTCATTGAGAAAGACCACCGATTCGTTTTGCCAATTTTGCATTCAGCTATAGGCCCCAAAAATGTTACAATCAATTCTTTGGCCAAATTCATTAATCTAGGTGTTCTTAAGACTTTTTGGAATTGTGAAGTGTATTCCGAGGCATTACTCCTTCTGTTTAATTCCAAGTATTGTCAAAGACTGTTTTGTGATAAAATATGTTCCACATTCTGCAATAGCAACAGATATTCTGATTTAGAAATGTTATTCACTGAATTTGCTGAAAGATTAAGACCAGACATGGCTGAAATATGCCATTCCTTTTCGGATATCGAGAAAAGGGTACCCAAATCTTTGATTGATTCTCTTCCTCCACCATATAATGATATCAATTGCATTTTTGATACTTTAGTGGACCTATTAAACGATGATTTCTTTAAAGAAGATACAATAGAACCAGATTCCCGTTTTGCTTCATGGTTACAAATCACAGCATTGAAGCACTCATTAACAAAGACAAAATCTATCCAATCTCATGTTTCAAACTTCCCCAAAGACACAAATGAGTTAATTACTCAAGTTTGGGCAATGAGAGATATGATACCTTTGGAAGAAAAGTTACTAATGCCAGAAGAACATAAGCTTCATGTTGTTGATAATTACCACCCTGATTTTCAAGATGTTAATCGTATATGGTGGTTCCTTCGTTCACAAAAAGTTAAAATTGTTTTAAATAAGGAAGAAAAAATGCAATCAAGCATTTTCTTTCATGTTGAACAAGCAACTGGGAGAACCAATGACTCAGCATCAAACTTCTTCTCGGTTCATCAGTATTTATTAGGATTGGAAATGAACCAACCAATTTTTGATTTCTGAAGTGATTATTCGAAAGATAAAGGGAATGATTCACCAATAAGATCAATGTTTTCTTCATTTTTGTTCAAGATACTTGCATTGATTTCACTTTCTTCGATTCCAAGAGATTGCGATTCTATATCATTTTTCATATCTATATTTGATTCTACATTTGTTATTAAAAAGTTCAATTGGTTTTCTTCAATGTTTTCTTGAGGAGGTTGATTGGTATTTTCTCCCAAAAAATCATCTAAAGAGAATAAAGTTGACGAATTTGTTCCATTATTGTTAGAAGCATTATGAGTATTGGTTTCAAGAAGATCCCCAAAATCGGGAAATACTTGAGATGAAATGATTATATCTCCATTGTTTATACTTGGGACAGATTTGGATTGAGCATAAAAATCGTTATTGAGGTCAAAATTATCCATCCCTGGCTTCTTATCATGGCTTAAAAATCCTTCGATGATATCAACACTGGGTTTCTCATGTTTTTGATTGGATTTTTTAGGTTCTTCATTTGGTAAACAATATATTACTTTAGAAAAAACACAAGAAACGATTAATGATATGGAATTGGATACAAAAATGATAAATTGATAAAATGAAGATGGAACAGAAACAAAACAAGCAAAAGTCTTTAAAAGAATTTGGAGAGAGAAACCAAGATACCAATATTCAATAAAAATCAATTGATTTCTGGAAATCTTTTTTACATGTTTTGTCAGCAACAGGTATTTTTGAAATAACAAATATGTAGAGTATGATATGGAGATCAAGAAGGGAATTATTGAAATCGATAGAGTGCTCTTGGCGCGGAAGAAAAAAGAAAAAAGAATAAAAAAAACATGTGTGAATGAATATGAAATGGACATAATACCCTTTCTTTTTTCTATATTAGAACTCAAACTGGATATCTCAGACGAAATTTTTGCAACTATACTATAAGCTATATAAACTGCTGAATACACATATAAGAAATTACTAAATATCCATAAAAGAAACATCAAAACGCTCCTAATATACAAAAAGGGCATTTGAATTGCTATGGATGTCACATAATATACATGAACCATATTTTCAGAATTCTTAACAGAATTTAAATAAGAGAAACCAATCATTCCTGCTATAATGGTAAATGAAATGCATACAACCATATTAACCCAAAACTGAAACACAGATGATGTCTCATATTCAATGAAACACCCATTTATCAAGTTAGGAGGCCCAAAAACTATCATATTTATGGATGAATCAACAATTATGTGCCTACACTTGTGATATATAGTCGAAGATAAAGGGGAGCCCAATGATGAAAACACACTAATAGGGCTTTTTGAGAATTTTTCATTAAAAGAAATATTCAAATTAAAAATTGTCCCGTTATTTTTCTCATTAAGAATAAGCTTAATATAAATATTATACCATTGACCATAATAAGGGAGATCAGATGTCATAATTCTAAAACCATAATTTTTTTGGGATTCGTTATATGAAACAGGACTGTAAATAGCATTTTTCATTGGTGATTTATCAGAAAACGATTCAATAACCATAATCACAAAAAATAAAACAATTATGGAATTCCAAAATTCTAAAATGGCATTTGGTTGATTCTTCTGAAGAATTAAAGGAAAGGTTTCGACATTTTCATCATTTTCATTCGAAGATTTGTACAATGGGCTGTCAAAGGATGTTATCATTAAAAACCAATATTTAACAGTTTAATATTTCGTGCCTTTTGGCTTTAGCACTGCTTCATCAGATTGCAAATCCTTCGTATTCCAAAGAATATTGAAAACCCTCATTCCAATGGTGAATAATAATAACAAAACAACGGATTCTCTTATTGTATAAGAGAAAGAAAGCCTCCTTTCATCATGGGGATCTGTGAATTTAAAGTAGAGCATGTATAAAACGAAAACAATTGGATTCAAATAGTTTGTTATAGTATGATTGATATCAAAATCACACATCAATGTTGACAATGAAATAGAAAATGTTGATAACCATGAACAATACATGATAGGATTAATTATTAGCCCAGCAATTTCATATGCATAATCAATATCAAACCAGAGAGCTAGAAGCATTGACTTTAAACCTATTACAATTGGAACAACAAACAACCACCAAATTGAGCCAATAATAATAAAAATTCTACTAAGTCGATATGCCATGTGATATGCATGTTTTATTGTACATATTTTACATAGATATAATAGAGGAAGCTCAAATGAATCGACTATTGTACGACAAAGGAGTAATAACAATTGACATATGCATATTGAAGCAAGATGAGATACAACTTCATCATCATAACATGTAGAAAACAAGTAAAAATATAATGAATGTGCACAAAAATCGAAAGTTGAACCTATTAACAGATGTAAACACTTTATAAACACACTCTTGTATTGACTACTAAACTTTTGAAACACCGAGGATAACTTGATATTAAACTCTGATAAAAAGAATATAACAAAGAATCCAATTAATTCTATTATGGCAAAAAAAACTGGAATAAGGTTTAACGAAACATTAAATACATATGTTGATAATGGGATTATAATGAAATACTCAACAAAAAACAGGAGAGCTGATATTATCCCACTCCATCGATTAGACACATACTCGGATGAAACAGAAGCAACTCTGTAATTTATATTAGTGAACATATTAATAGAAAAAGCTTTAAAATAAAGAATCAAACTGCTATTTCCTACTGTTGTACCAAATACATGTTCAATAACTGCATTTGTACTAAGAAAAAGACCCAACGTAATAGCAGCCGAAAAAATCATTACAGTTCTGATGGTATCAATAGTAAATGCTTGGTAATCTAATAAATTCGTAGGTTTCGCTAATGAATACTCAATAAACAGCGTTTTAGCCCATTTTTCCACAAATAAAGTCAAAAGTATTAAAGGAATGGTAATTGACATATATGAAAGCCCTTTGTTGAAGAATTTATCGGATATACAATAGGCATATAACAAATACCCAAGCCTCTGAATGAAGTTGCTGATAAGATTCCATTTACTTTTTAAAACTACTAATTCAAAGGTGTTATTCTTTATTTCGTTAAGTTCTGTTTGGATTCTTTCATTATAGGACTCTTTGTTTTCCATTTACACAACAATTTTTTTAAAGATCCATTCATTAATGCTTAAAAATCATGAATAATGATTCCATTTTGATTGATTATCATTTATCATTTTCACTTCAATGATTTTTGATGTTCTATTAATACAGGCGTTAATGAAGAGTATTAGGAATTTGTTTTGACTTTGATAACGTTTTTGTTGGTATGGCTGGAATTGAAACTGGAAATTTTTACATAAATTATTAAATGGAAGAGTATATTTCATTTGAGAAATTTCTTTACGAGGACAGTAATGAAATTGTTATTGATGACATGGAGTTTTGTGTTGATCGAATTGTTATGTTACCAAAAATTCGACCCCATAAACTTCAAAAAGCAGTGAGTTTATCTATTGAGTATTGCAAATCAGTTGATTTCAGACGAAATTTATTGGAAAAATCATGTTTATGTCCAGTATTGATTTATCAATTGTACCAGAGAGATGTGTTTTCTTTAGTTGAAATAGAACCCTTTTTTATGAAAGAAGATTCATTCATGCTATGTTATTATTTTTGGAAAGTAATCAATGATTTTCAAAGTTATATTAGAAGGAAGAACATGCCCCCTCGTATTGATGTGTCTTTTTTATTGAATGGAAATGATTTTGATCAGCTGATCAATTATGGTTATCTTCCTTCCAGTATTGAATATTGTCTCAAGTATGATGTAATTGACGATTTTGTTGCTTTCAATGATTTGAACCAAGAAGCTAAATGGAGTCCATTTGAGTGGAGTAATAAGCCAGAATATCTTGATTTGTTTTCTTTTGCTGGCTTTTTTGGCTCAATCAAGTGTTTTAAAAATTTATTAATGAAAGGATTCAAGATCAATGAGCAAGTTTTTTCTATGGTTGTCTGTAGTGGTTGTTTTGATCTCTTTCATTTATGTCAAGGGCAACAAATTGCAAAACCAAAGCTTGTTGGGAAGGCTTCTGAGTTTTTCCACATTCCATTATTAGATTTCTTGCTTGAAAATGGATCTAATATTGATGCAAAAGATAATTCTAGTCAGACTCCTCTACATTATGCTGTTTCTAATGGTCATATTAGTATTGTTGAATATTTAGTCAATCATGGGGCTGAAATTTCTGTAAAGAAATCAAATGGCTTCACTTCTATTGATATTTCTAAAACTATTGTCTTTACGTTTCTTCAAACAGCTCGGATTCGAAATGACAGAATTTTCAATGCATGCAAAGTAGGAGATCTCCAAACAATAATTGATATTTTAAAGGCCAACTTTTTCATTAACACAAAGTATAATTCAGATTCCTTATTGAACAATGCAGCAAGAAATGGCCACCTCCATGTGGTAGAGTATCTAATTAACCAAAAAGCAGATATTAATATAAGAGATGGATTAAATGAATTTGTTTTTTCGATTTAACTCCCCTTCATCTTGCTGCTCATTATGGTCATCTTAGTATTGTTGAATATCTAATTAATCAAAAAGCAGATATTAATATAAGAGATGGATCAAATGAATTTGAATTTTCGATTTTACTCCCCTTCATCTAGCTGCTAGATGGGGCCATCTTAGTGTTGTTGAATATCTTGTTTATAAAAATGCTGATATTAATGCAAAAAATAAGACTGTTAGGTTTTAATATTTGGTTGGACTCCCCTTCATTTTGCTGTTAGAGATGGACCTCTTTGTGTAATTGAATTTCTAATTAACCATAAAGCAGATTTAAATGTAAGTACTTTATATTCTGGCAATCCCCTTCATATTGCAGCTGAAAAAGGTCATCTGAGAGTTATTGAATATCTGGTAAATCATAAAGCTGATATAAATGCAATAAATAATGATGATAAGACTCCTCTTCATATAGCTGCACAACATGGTCGTCTAAATGTTGTTGAGTACCTAGTTTGTCACAAAGCTGATATTAATGCAATTGATAGATCTGGAAAAACACCCTTGGGCCTGGCAAAAACCCCGAGTGTTATGGAATTCATCAAGGGCAAAGGAGGACAATAAATCAAAGGGGAATTAATAACACTCATTTAATTCATGAAATCTCGTTTTTGTGTGAACATTGATAATTAAATGTTCAAATTTCAAAAGGTTAAGCTATATACTAACAATTAACTTGCATTCTAGACAACCAAAGAAGACATTCTGAAATATTTATCCAGGATTTCCCCAAATTAGTGTGATGAGAAAACAGTGTAAATTCTAAAAAATGCCAGTTTTTTAATGTCACTTTTATCACAGTCCAATTTGTCAGTGAGAATTAAAAGGACTGATTAACCGTCCAGTTGCTAAAAACATTAATGCAATTTGAAACCCAGGTGGAGAAGAATGCAGTTCTGATGAGTTTATTGTGTGGGATGGATTCTAACAGTTTAGAATCAGTTGCAAGTTCTATTGGAGAATTGGGATTTGAAAGCAATTCTGTATTGTTTTCACATTTTGTTGATTTGATAGTGCTTTTTGGGACATGTCACAATTTCGTTACTGAAATGGTATCGTATATAGTATTTTATGTTATTCAGCATAAGGATACAGAGATTATTAAGTTAAAAGATCTGTTTCTCAGTCTTGTTCTGAAGCCGAGGCCGCAATATTCTAGTCCATCTAGAATTATTTTGTTTCATATGTTGAGATTTCTTTATGATAAAGGAGTTTATACAATTGATGAAATCTTTGACTTCATAACGCTCTTTAGGAAGTCCCCTCAAACGGCATTGGCATATAATGATTATTTGAAACTAGTTCTGTTTTTTTCTAAGGAAATTAAGAACACCAATTCTGGTATTACTGAATATATTTTGAAAATGTTTGATCATTTAATATCAACTCGATTTGGAAATCAGTATTTGGGGACTTTGCTCTCCTCTGAGAGTTCAGAACTCGAAGAACAAATTAAATATGGGTGTACCAAGAACTCAATTTTATTTTTCACAAAATATGATGAGGTAGATTATCTTCAAGAGTTGTCAGCACAGCCTGAATTCGATATTATGTCTCAAATAAAGTCTTCAGATTTCGAATCAAATCAGTTTTTCAACGGGTATTTTTATCTGATCAATGTTGCTGCAATATTTGGCTCAATCAAATGCTTTAGGTTTTTACTTATGAGCATCAGCAATCACAAAACATTGCTGAATTCTTCACTATTAATACATTCTATAGCCGGAGGGAATATAGATGTTTTAAGAATGTGTCACCAAGAGTGTACTTTCAAAGATCATACAAATATATTAATGTCCGCTGCATTAGCATGCCAATTGGATGTTTTTTCTTGGATTTATCAAGAATCATTATCAGGACAATTGACAGAGAATTATTTTGCTGAAGTATTTGCCTTTGCTTCAAAAAACAGGTTAGATCACATTATTGATCAGTGCCTAAATCTCGGGATTTCAATTGATGCAGGACATGAGAGTTATACTCATAAGACTCTTTTGCATAATGCAGCACTAGAATCTGATCTTGACCTTATCCGTTTTTGTGTTTCTAAGGGGGCATCGGCAAATTCGTTGGATGTTCATGGATCAACCCCATTTATGTATGCTTGCGGAGCGAATGATGTTGAATGTGTGAAGGAGATATGCAAAATAGATGGAATTGATATAAATATTTTAAATTATGAAAAAAGGTCAGGATTGCATTTTGCTGCTATTAGATCGAATATTGATATGCTCATATACCTCATAAATGATCTTAAAATGGATTATAAACTGGTTGATACATCAGGCAAGAGTATATTACATTATGCCGCATCTTCAGGGAATGTTCAAATGATTACATTCATACTTTCATTTGCGAAATATTTGACAAATGAAATGGATGCAACAGGGTTATATCCATTCGAATGTGCTCTTCGCAGCAATCATACAGAGGCATTTGAAATACTCTCAAATTCTACAAATATTAGCATATCAACCACTAAATGGCAAGGATTATTTAGCGAAACATTAAAAGTAACAAGCGCGAAGAATTCCATATTTTTGGCAAACAAACTCCCTTCATTGAATTTTGAGTTTGAATATTCTAGCACTCCTTTGTCAGCAGCAATCCATATGAGGTCAACAGAACTGATTGTCGCATTTTTACATCATCCAGGATGCGATCCTAACTTCTACACAAGAGATATACCTCCACTTATGGTTGCACTAAGGGAAGGCGACGAAGAGATTATTCAATTACTTTTGTCAACAGGAAAAATTGATATGTCTAAGAAAGTGGATGGGAAGACATTGCAGGAACATCTGGAAGAAATGTTTGGTAAGACCACTATTACCATTAATTCGGGGAAAACAAGCAAATCATCATGCATAATTCAATAAATACTCTTTACTAGCTTTAACAGCAGTTCTTTTTATCCTTGTTAGTTTTTCTAAGAGCAGGGACTTTGGAAACATCTGCCTTTCCCATTTTGGTTAACGCCTTAACAAGTGCATTAAACATTTCAGGAACTCCAGTTCCATCTTTCGCAGATGTAACAAAGAAATCAAATCCAAGTTCAGTTGCCCAATCTTGGACTTTCTTGATAGGAACAACCTTTTGAGGAAGATCGTCTTTGTTTGCCGCAATTGCAATATAACATGGTGTTTTCACTGTACCTCTAAAGCTTTCAAGCCATTTCTCTAAAGAATCTGCAGATTCCATTGATGTTTGGTCATAGACAATAATTGCAGCATTTGCATCTCTATAGTAGATTGCACCTAATGATTTATATCTCTCCATCCCAGCCGTATCCCATATTTGTAATTCAATATCCTTTCCATCATATGTGGTTCTGTATGGTATATACCCAGCTCCAACAGTGGGTTGGTATTCTTCATCAAACCTTTTGAACTGAAGGCGATTAGCAATGGCGGTTTTTCCAACAGCCACCGAGCCAATCATGACAACTTTAAACTCGAGAGTTGTTGACATCGATATTTTGTGTAACGTCCTCAGTTTTCCCCTTATCCACAGTTTTTTTCCCCATATTGTTTACTAATCGTTCAAATGGATGACGAGTGTCATTACCAGACACTTCTTTCCTCTATAGAGAGAGTTAAGCAAAGAACATCCGCTATAGGGCCCATATACCAAAAAGAGAAGAAAAGATGTGAAAAAGTAGTCAAAGAGGTTAAGGAGCTTGAAGAAAGGGAGTCTTTTATAAGAGATCAGATTTTTGCAGAGAAGAATTTTGAAATCAACTGTGATAAACAATTGAATGCTATTGATGATATTGTGAAGTTCTCTCAAGGTATTTTGGAACAGTGTCAAATGAGGTTTATTGATTTAGCGACCAAAAATGCTATTTTATCAGCGAAAAACGATGAGAGTCCTATTATAAATGCAATAGATGGAATAGGAGGTTTTACACCATATTTACAACGAGCTAGGTTATTATCGCAGGTTGTTTATTGGCGAACCAAGTACCAAAGGAAGCTCTGGAAGCTTAGGAAAATACAAAATTCTGTTTTTTGTCTAAATGATGGAGATAATCATTCTAAATATCACATATGTGATGGGATCGATACTTTGGATGATGAGTACTTTGACACCATCGATAGTATATTAACGAGTAGGATTAAAGAAGAAATGAGTGATAAATGCAATTTCCCACACTTCCATGCTTTAAATGAAATTGAATCAGCACTTTCTAACGACATATACCAACCTCCGAAAAACAACAATACTATTAAATATTTTCAGCAATCTGCATTCAATAGCATTCACGGAAGTATCAATTATATGAAAGAAATCGAGCAAAAACTTAACCAATTACTCCAAGAATCCAGTAGTGTTAATCAATCCCAATCAGAGCTTGTACGAATGAGAAATTCTATCAAACTTACCCTTGATAATATTTTCCGGAAGTTTGACTCTATCATACAATCGCCAACAGAATATATTAAGGAAATATCTGAGAAAAAATTATATTTATGCTCAAAAATTATTAACAAATCCCATTCAGTTATATTCCAGTCTCAAGAAATTATTGATTGTCTCCAGAATATTGATAAAACAGATAATAGTTGCATCATTGATAACCAAACAAGGATTAAAGTTTTAATTGAATCAATTTCATCTGATCTCTCTGTTCTAATTAATAATTTGAATTTAAAGTCTGTTATTGATACCGATAAACCATTTAACAATGAAAAGAATTCTATTATTGTCGATGAGATTTCGAATGCACAAATTGTTCGATTTAATGAGTTATTACAAGAACTTAGCAAATCTTTTGAAGACTGCAATTATTTTCACTCATCAATAATTGATAGATTGTGCGACCAACTTGAAGCGTTTAAGAGGGCAGTAACATCATCAACTTTGAGCTTACCAAACATCAAAGTCCCACCACCTGTTATGTTAGATGATTCAGATATAAGAAATAAAATGCTCATCTTGAGAAACGAAATTCTTGAAATGCAAAAGTCAAGCCTAATGAGAACGCAGGATTTAATTATTAACGTTCCATCACATATAAGTTCATTAGATATCAAGATCGATCATTCTGGACAAAACAGTAGCTTTTCTGACCTCATTGAGCCTTACAAACCATTTGCATTAGATAATATTGAAACGCCATATTTATGCGATATGTTTTCTGATTCAAATCATGTTTTATTAGAAAGGATAATGACGAAAGACGTAGGCTTGAAAACCATCACTACAACTCCCCCAGAAGATAATTCACCAATATCAGCTGAGATTCACAGAATGATTTCTCCATGGGAGCAAAAGTTGGCTTGTTCAACACAAGATAGATCGAAAGAATATGAGAATCTCAAGAAGCACTTTCTTGAATCAAATACTGAAGAGATTAATATCCAGGCTCGAATCAAAAAGAATGAGTATCAAAACAGCATCAAAAAACTAAAGAATGATATATCAAAGCTGAAGAATGAAGATAATGAGATTAAAGAACAATTAGAAAGAATCAAAACACAACATTTATTAAAAGAGCACGAGCTTGAAGTGCTCATCAAAAATAATGAAAATGACGAATTAGAGCTCCAGGATTTCCAAAATCATAGAGAAAGACTTGAACAACTTCAGAAAGATGTTGAAGAGAAGCAGAAAATGATAGAAGCACTTAAATAAACTAATGTATTTTGAACTAATTTCTAGTAAGTTGACTCTTCTTTTTGTCGAAAAGGCTTCATATTTTATAATAGGTTTCTATATTATGAGCTTTTCTTTGGGAGTAGCATTATTTCTATTTTCTTCAATCACTCTTGATAATTTCTTTGGTTCTGCCGTTTCTCTTATGCATGGTACAATATGTTATTTTTTGTTAGTTTCTCTTATTATTGTTATGATTGGGAATGCTTTTCTCTTCATTGGTTACTTGAACCAGTATAAAAATGTGATTCTGAACACCACTTTTGGTTATTCTTGCGCTATAATCACTTTTTCCATTATTTTTCCTTTTATAACAAGATCCAAAACAAATTATACCAATAAGGCAATTGGATTTCTTAACAATAATTTTGCTTCGCCAACTTCTCACTTTCTTTGTAATAAGCTGAACATTTCCGGTGTGTACAACAACACTGATGAAGAAATAATATTGGATTATATAACCAAAAGATCCTCGAGGCTTTCTACACTGAACATGCTTTTTGCTATAGCTTGGGGCGTTCTTCAGGTTTTCCTTCTTCTCATGATGTACAAAGAAGTGGACTACACACTCACATCGAACCTAATTGGGAATATTAAAGTTTAGTGTTAAATTTTTATAATGATTTTTATGCTTTGCGCATTGACATTTTCGATAGTTTTGGAGAATCTAAACTTCAATTCGGATCAAAAAGTGTACAATACTGGTGTTATAACCTGTTTTCGGTGTTTTTTTAACAATTGTGGAGGGACTGATTATGGGGCTATTTATTTAACTAACATGGCTGAAACTGCAATTACCTTGTGCGTTTTTGAGAGTTGTTTTTCTACAAAAGGCAGTGGTGGTGGGATGCAAATCCAGTCTATGCAACAAAGAATTCGTTATTGTTGCTTTTCAAATTGCTTTGCGACGAGTACTTCCCCTAATTCATGGGGCGCTTCAACGATGTCATCTGGAAGTATTGCTAATTTTTCATATTGTTCATCCTATAAGTGTTTGTCTAGAGATGGAAGTTATAATATTAGGAATACTGTTGCAGAGTTCACTAATAGTAATAACACACAATGTACATCTTCATATTCTACTTTTATTCAATCTGGCGCAACATCATATTTATTAATCAGGTTTAACCTTTGTTACAAGGATCAAGGGGGTAATATTATTGGATTATGGTCGAGTGGGAATGTGATTAATATTCAATATACAAGTTTAATTGGAAATACTATATCAGGGTCATCGAATCCGTGCTTTTTTTTGTCTATGATCACAACACAATCATATGTTTCTTTTTGCGTTTTGAACCAAAATAGCAACTCTCCTCTCACTGGAGGAACAGGTAATATTAATATTCAGAATTATTATTATTCTGCAACCCAATATCCTCATTTATATTTAAAAACATATCTTTGTTTAGGTAAAGTCGAGTATATTGATATCACAAGCAATTATAAACCAAGCACCAATTTCACCTCATTTGTTCTTGTGTTTCTTATTTCTGGTTGTTTTTGAGGATTGCTCTTCTTTCATCAATTCTATAAGAACTATCAATCAGAAGTCCAGTAAATGACATTAGGAATGACTCTTGAGATGTTTCACTTTCGAAAACTGGTCCATTTGTACTCATACCCCGAAATACGAATTGGCCTTGTTGGCTAAATGTGACCAAATCGTCAGGAATTAAACTATTCATTCCAAGAGCGGGTGATCCAACCTCATATGATTCACAAAGGTTACCACCTAACAACCCTGAACGATATAGAAGTGTACAATCTTCTTTCATCAAAGAGATTTCTGAAGTACTATAATTCTTTGCAAATAATACTCCATTATTTACCCCAATAATCTTCATTCTAGTATTATGACATAGCACATGATCACCTGCCATAAAGCCTCTGACTTGAGTTCTAGCAGATACATTAATAAGCGTTTTTTCATTGTTATTTGTTATAAATGATCTATAGATGTTTGGTTTTAATGTACGAATCAGAGTAAGACTCAAAGGAGACATTGGAATGGATATCTTGGAACCAATCATCATTTCATCTGTCTGTATATATATAAGGTTTCCAAGAAAGCCCATAACAGTAGCTTCTCCTTCTGATGTATCAACCCTGTCCCCGCAGCAAAAAAGTTTACGGCTACAATTTATAGATATATCAATAAACTTCCCATTTTCGACAAGTACTTTCCTTGAAAAATATTTAGAATAAAATGAACCAACATGCTCAAAGAAAAATGGTTTTATACTGAAATGGCTCATTAATGAAAAATCCAGAAATACAAGTCTTCCAGAAAAGACACCAGTAAATTCGCAATATCCATGACCTTGAATCCAATAGTAATCACCAACAAAATAACCGAATTGCTCACAAAAGCATGGGGTTACATCAACAGTCGAATATTCCCCATCAACGTAGTACCTTTTTAATAAATGTCCGACTCTCTCAACAATTGTTAGCGACTTCACATCCATAACAGCAAAAGCTAATCGATTTCCAAATGGAGATATCCAAACATGATTTTCATAAATACCCACAAACTGGCATTGAAGAGAATCTGATGTTTTAACTATATCTCCCTTGATAAAGTTCTGAGAAAATGTTTCTTCAAATGAAGAATCAACTCCAATTATTTTGTTATTATTGGTGTAAAAAATCTGAATACTGGTTGAGGGGCTAGTTATAATCTGATATTTTGGATCTTTGACATAGTTTAGCAAATTATCAATTGGTTCCCTCCTTTGAAATGTCCCTCCTAGATAACAATGATCAGATGTTAAAGCTAAAATTGGAATAGCTTCTGATTCAAATACAAAAGATGCTTTTGCAAGCAAAAGAAATTGCCATTTCCGATAACATGAGCAATTTGGAACAAAGACAGGTTTTGATCCGTTGAACCCCATGATTTTTTGCTCATTGCATATCCATGTAATTGTCGGGATCATAGAATCAATGGTTAAAATCAAGTTTTTTTGACTGATATTACAAAATGCTATTCTTCCCCTTCTATCTAAAACACTTAAAATACTGCCAAAGAGACAGCAACTAACAATGTTAAAGTCTGGGGGAGCCGAAACTGATACCAACTGACTAACATTATCATCATTCACATAGTAAATATCACCTGTTTGATCTTGAATTATTGCGCATTTTGGTGTTGTTAGTATAGTCCTAAACACTTTTTGAGTACTAAAAGAAGAGAATTTTAGGTTTTTCTGTTCAGAATAAAAAACAACCCCGAAAGAAGTGATACAAAACAAATGAGATTGAGTGAGTTGAGATGAAACCAAACACACATCATCAAAAGTGTATATTTGATGCCTATTTGGGTTCATAAGATGAATGTTTGATCTGCCATCTATAAAAGAAATAGATCCATTTCGAATAGAGATTCCTCTTGTACATTCAAATGAACCAATAAAACTAAAAAATTCACTATTTTTCGACATCATCAAATCACCATTGCTCAAAACGATTAAACAACTACCAGAATCACAGCATATATCAACAATAGGAGTATCCGCATTCGAATACACATATTTTGTGCCGCCTTTTGACGCAAAGTATACTATCATATCTTTCGTAATATATATCTTATTCTGCTGATAAACTGAACAAAAAATGGGGAAATGTCCCCCAAAATCACTAGGGCTGGTTAGGGTGAGATTCTCATTGCCCTTCATTGGTAAAATTCCCTAAAACTGACGAAATATTTATTATCATGAATCAAGAACTGCCTCAGTTTCTGCAGTTTAAGGAAGACTTTATGGACAACATTAATAAGGGCGAGTTTAATAATAATAGGGTGAATGAATTTTTGGGATATTTGAGTCAGATTACCAAAAATGGAGCCTTAAGTGGGAGTTTAGAACAAGAAAGCGATAGTTTTATAAACGAATATTGTGTAAAAATCGGAAAATCTTTGATTTCAATCAATGCATCGAGATTAAAATCAACAAGTTTATTGAATAAGCTGCTTGATGCATTTGCCACTCTTTTTGTTAAGTTGATTTCTTCTAAAAATGGAAAATTTGTTGAAGAAATAGTTGCTTTGTTTGAAAATAGGAATGCTTCATGTTATTCTGCACCTAGATCTGGATATTTTTATGATCAAGGTCACTATTATGATGTAATCAGAATTCTTAACCAGAAATCATTATATGATTCAATGAATTTGTTGATAAACGAAATGAAGAGTATCTCTCTTCAGAGGATTTCTGCATGCATCACTGTACTCGATGTTATACGAACATCAAATCCATATTCCTTTAAGATAGACGATATATATTCAAAAATTATAAGTGTTGTTTCCGCTATAATTGATTCTCTGGAAAAATCCAGCATTCGTGATATCGACGAGAAATTATTTGATAAAATGTACAATCAATTGTGTAACCTCTCTTATGTATCAGGGGGTTCATATTTTAATGCTGTGGTTTTCTTATACATTCCATTTTGGATTAAAGTAATGAAGGCAGGGTTTTTATCAAAAACATTTTGGGCATTGACAAGCATCGGATCTGTTTTATCGAAACACAGATATTCAAACTCTCAAATGTGCCAAATTGTCGCAAACGAGAAATTTGTTGATATTGTCCTAGTTGATTTTCACCACAAACTTGTTCCTGGGTTTATATCTGTGGTAACAGAGCTTCAAAGAAATTCCTTGTTTGAAATGACTACTATTAAAAGTTTTTGGAAAGTATCATGCTTACAGCATAAAAATGTTATGGGTGACTTTTTCAAGGGATGGAGTTCTTTAGTAATGTCATTATCTCAGAAACAAATCGATTATCTCTATGAATGTATTATCGAAGAAGATAAGTATTTTGACGAAATATTACATTTTTTGATGAAAATGCATAGAAATGGAAAATTCCCCTCAGATAATAAAATTTTTTACTCCCTTTCAAGTTTGAGCCTTGAAAATGAATCAAGTCTTATTATTGAGGTAACGTGCTTGTTTATTCCAAAGACTATGGGAGAACTCATTCAAATTCAAAGCAATTGCTTCGCTTATCTGAGTGAAAGGAAGCATATATCTTATTCAATTGCTCTCTTAGGGAGTACTTTGTCAAAAGTAGGTGTTCAAGATGCACATAAATGTTTTGTATCCTTGTTCGATATTATTCAAGGAAACATGGTTTGTGATTCTAATACAAATGAAGTTAACTTAGATATATCCAGAATCCTTCCATTATTGGGAATTGTCATGTCTTCATTGAATGAGCCATTAACAGATTCTGAATTTGATTCTGTGTTTTCTATAATGGAAATACTTTCAAGAACACGGGTAGATATTGTTTGTAGTTTTGTTGAATCCTTTGTGGGAAAAAAGAGCTTATGGACAACAAAAGGAATGCTATCAAAAATGATTAAACTGCTTTGCTCCATATCATCACCTTATGAAAAATTGTTCCCAACCATTAAGTCATTATTTGAAAAGCTTAATCAACCAGCTTCTTACTATGATAAGATTATTCCAGAACAGTCAATATGTATTGATGATATTTGGCATTTCTTATATAATTCTTCTGATAATTCTCCTGTTCAATTTTTGCTTGAATCATACGGAAGGCAAAATATTGTTGGTATTAATCAATATATTTCTCGATGTTTTTATTGTTTAAATAGTTTTGGTTCAATAAAAGCTTTAGAAGCATTATTGATAAAATATAAATGTGTTGATAAAGAGAAACAGAATAAGTATTCACCATTTAATGATGGATGCCGTGTTGAATTATATGGTTCTCTAAAAAATCAGATTTTTGTTAAGAGTAGTGTGACATATCAAGAGATGGTAAGCGAGATCTCCTCAATTTTACGTACAAACAGTTATAGCATTACTTTGAAGATGAACGGAGAAGTATTAAATGAACGTAACTTTATGATATATGATGGAGCTTCCATCGAAGTAATGAGTTACGGCGGGCAGAATTATTCTAATTCGAATCCTAAAAATGATATATTGTCCAATTTATCAGGAGAAGATCGATCCCTATCGTTATATTCCCTCCTTGAATCTCCAAATATTGATATTGCTCAATGTGCTTACAATATTATGAATAGATTACCCACTGTTACATATGAAAAAGAAATGATAATGCAAGAGACAAATTATGAAAATTCTCTATTGAGTAGTCCAAAATACTTGGTACTCTATAGATTGAATATGATTGGGAATATTATTAACAAGAATACAGAGTTTTTATCACACTTTATTTCAAACAAGGGTTCACTGTGTTTATTTGAGTTATTCTCATCGAATTCTACAAGTAATTGGAAAAGTTCTGAGTTAAAACTTCTTTTCGAAATCACAAAAATGGTCGTTTCTTCAAAAGAATGGGAGAAATTTGGAGTCGAGTGCATTAATGAGTCTATTATTGAATTTCTGATATCCACAACTATTGATCAGACATATTTTGAATTCTCTTCCATTTTGATGTTTTTAATAACTAAATTGGCTCAAATAGACGTGAAACCAATTCTGATATCATCGAAATTCAATGATTTTATGTTTAAATCCGTATTTTCAGCAGAGTCAGCAATTCGTAAGGATGCAATATCTTTGATAAAAATGATTTCAATTGAAAAACAAGTTGAAATTATTGAGATATTCATTTCTGATAATCAAACGAAGTACTGTAAGGATCTGGTGGATTATACAATTACTATTCTCAATATTATCCCTGATTTAAATGGCTTTTGTTGCCAAATTCTTATTGCTTTTTCTAAAGCATTTCGATTACCAACAGGGTCCATTCTACAGAAGCTTGAGTTTTTGCCTCCTTTTAATGAATACTTTGAAAATATCATTAGGTTGCTAATGAAAATGATTTCATCATTGCCAAATCTAGTTGAATTGGGTAATTTGTTGGAGATTTTAATCGATGATATAATTCTTTGTCCTATTCACTATTATCCTCAAATTCCAGAATTATCAGAGTTAGTTGAAATATGTATGGTAAGGATTAAAAACATTGATGATTCATTATATCAAAAGTTGATAGAAGCTTATAATCATGTAAAACAGAATAGCTCCCCAGGAATAAAAATCGACCTCGCACCTCATAATGGACCAAAAGGACTGAAGAACCTTGGTGCCACATGCTATATTAATGCAACATTGCAACAACTATTCAATATACCATTATTTAGATATCAACTATTGTCGATATCATCAGAAGAAACATGGTTTAATAATTTACAAGATTTATTTACTTTTTTGGAATATTCTCCTTCCACCTATGTAGATTCAAGTCAATATGTCCAAACGTGGAATGGATGGGATGGGGTTCCCATTAATCCTCGAGAACAACAGGACGCCGTTGAGTATTTAGGAATGCTTTTTGATAGATTAGAAACCATAAATCCATCTTTCTCATCATTATTCAAGGGTACAATTGTTCATCAAATGGTAGGCTTATCTACCCAATATACTTCAGAGAGCGAAGAAACTTTTTTTGTTTTTCAAGTTGATGTTAAGGGTCACAATTCTTTGGAAGAAAGCCTCAAAACATTTCTAATTCCAGATCGGTTCGAGGGAGACAACAAATATTCTGTTGATCAATTAGGGAAAATTGATGCTGAAAGAAGACACATGATTAAACAGGCTCCTCAGCTATTGATAATACAGCTGAGAAGGTTTGAATATAATCTTGAAAAAGGTACAAGAGAAAAGATCAATAGTGAGTATGGGTTTCCATACCAACTGGATATCACATCTATTATGCAAGACAAAGATGAGAAAGCACAATATGAACTGATTGGTGTGCAAATGCATGCAGGCACCTCTCAAAGTGGCCACTATTTTTCACATATTAATCTTAAGAATCAATGGATGACTTTTAATGATGAGACTGTTTTGCCCATTGGATTTGATAGAGTTCTATCAGAATCCAAAGGCGGAGACCAAATCTATGAATATTATGATGAGATTACTCGAAGTTATCAAAAAGCAGTTATTGAAAACAGTTCTAATGCATATTTATTATATTACAAACAAATCGATTTAAATTTAGAATCCCATATCGCCCCTCAAAGCAGTGTTTTATCGAGGACAATAAATCAAGTACACTATAATTTAATGAAGAATGCAACAAATTCTCCATTATTTAATGATTTAGTTTTATCATCCGATCATTGTAATCGTGAGTTTTTGTTGGAATTTGTGTTTAATGGATTTAGAAATGAAACAAAGGCAACCAGGAAGTTAAGAGATAGATGTTTGTCGGAAATTGCTCGAGATCCTTCGATTTCAACAATGATTTTATCCGATGTCTCTCTGATAATTGACGGGTTATTAACAAATAATAGCCTCGAATCTAGGAAATGTTTTGCCGAAGTAATATCATCTGCAATCATATCCCAAAAATCCCTACACCCATTTGAGACTCTTTTCCAAGATTCCAAAATCATTTTATCCAATTGGAGAAATATTGACACTTTATTTATCCCTCTTATTCAGAGCATCCAGAATAATATTCCTGGTATTTATGAGATTGTTCCAACTGTTTTATCATTGATTACTGTTGATATTCCAAGGTATTCTTCAAGCAATAGTAACGAGAGTATTATGACTTATATACCAATTCAAAATACCATTTGTTTCCTTAATATGTGCCTTAATGATCCGGATTCTAAATCACTAATAAGCCAATCTATTTTGAATATTAGTTTTTTATTAGAATGGCATGCTTCTAAAGACTCTTCATTTGAGTTATCAACTCTTCTGTGTAGTTGCTTGAAAAACAATAAGATTGGTCAAAAGTCTTTCTTTTCTGAAATTAATTCAATTTTGGACCAAGCATCAATTTCTTTATATGCTTACTTAGTATTATTAGGCCTTCTTTTACAACAATCAAACAAACAATCGTTCATCGAAGTTTTATTGAAGCGATTAAGAGAAATAAAACCCGCCCATAAACTGGAGATTATGAAAGTTATGAACTCCATGTCAGTCTATTTTTGTGGAAAAATATCAAGTGGGTTAAATAGCGTAATCAAATATTTCCATATTTCATATATATTAGTATCTGATAGTGATGTTAGATTAGAATATTTTAATTGGCTTCGGACTCTTTTCCCATCAATTCAGTCGAAAACAGATAGTAGTAATGATCGGACATCAATAGAAGAACTTGCAGCATCTTTTTTGTCAATTCTACCAGATACAGTGAGTTATTATTCAGATCATGACTATGGAATGTTCCAGTATAGTCAGAGTTCGAGAATACTTATTTCTCAATATTTTGAATTTTTTTCATCTGTTCTCTCATGTTTTCCATCTCAAAATTCTTTGATTGCATCATCAAGTATTCTCATAAGTGCAATGAATAGGATGGTTAGTAGTGCAATTAATGATAATACGGGAATCATTTCTTTGTTTTCTCTAATTATTAAGAATATTGGGGAACAGAATTCTAAAAGCTTTTTTGACCATTGCTCTTGTGATGACTTTCTCTCAAGTTTATTCTACACTAAAATCAGCTTTAAAGACAGCCCAAGTCTTGTTTCTCAATTAATTATGTTTTTACCTACAGAGAGACACGAGAGTTTTGTCAAATCCAAAATATTCCGTTATTTTTGTTCAAATTGTTTGGGTATTTCTCAAATTGGTCTTGAAGTTGAGCATTTTATCAATGGACTTTCGGATAACAAATTAATTACTTTCATTTCCAACTTCTTTTGGGAAGAAGAGTTGCTTTCAATTAATCTCAGGAGTCATGTTGACAAATATTTTTCTATTTCAACTGGTTTAATCTCAAAAAATAGTCTCCTATCGGAAAAATTTTGGAAACAAAACGCTCCGTTAATTATAATGAGATTTATTATACCAAACAACCAGTTTTCTTTTGGTATGAGAGTATTTTTTGATAATTTTACCAATAGTATTTTTGAACTATTATCTACCTTCAATTATTTCTTCTATTCTGTTTTTTCCAAACAAACTAAATTTTTTGGTGGCTCATATATTGATGATGTGTTTAATAAATACAATAGCAATGGTTTAACAATTGATAAAATAATATCATTGATTCGAGGATCACCACAAGATTGTGGAGTTCTCTATTATTTTTTGTATTCATACTTTTCTTATCACATAGAAATTCCTCAAATATTATATCGCTTTCTTAATTCAAATCAAATTATTAATGAGAATACAAAACCAGAGACTGTAAAATATGCTTCTCAACTAATTTGCCATATAATTAATCACTTTTTGAAAAATCGTGCTGTTTCTGAAGAGCACCTGGTGGAGCTTTATTGCAGGGAGATTAAGGCGATAGGAAAAACTATTGAACCAGTTCAACAAACAATTGAAGACTATATTGAAGTTTATAACAGGTTTTCAAATCAATCATTGAAACAAAGAGCCAAAATAACAATTATATCCTTTGTATCCGACTTAATGAGCAGAAATATTAATTTGTGTCTTCAATCATCATCAATTTATAGGTTTATATCAACCTCTTTAACACAATTCTCGAAAGAAATGATTGAATCATGGGTATTTCAAATGTATTCAATGATAAAACAAGATATAACATCTTTCTTGTTACCCGAGACTTCTCTCCAAACTAGGCTGACTTCTGAACAGAAAATGGGGAGACACTGTAGATTTATTCTCTTATTGGCCGATCATATTAAACTGCCCAATTTTGAAATATCGACTGAGCTCTTAGAGAACTTCGGGCGATTATCTGAAGGGATTCCAACCACAGATGATAATGATGTTGTATCAATGATAATGCAAATAAGTTCTATGAATGATTAATGTAAAAAATCACAAAAGAGCTAACCCATTGCTTTCACGTATACTGATGGCTTTGTATATCTTCTCATTCTACTGAAGAGTACTAAACTATCTTTTTCTAGTTTTGTTTCTAATAAATGATCATTGTTTGCTTTCTGCATTTTGTTGATTCTATTTTTTATAAATGGAACAATAACAGGAACTGAAGGTCTTCTTTGAAAAGGTTTTCTAAGCATTCCACCTCGAAAATATTCATTTATGTCACGCATTAGTTTCTCTCTATTTTGGAAAATTTCAATAAAACTGGGATTGTCTTTTGTTTGATTTGCAAACGCAATTTCACCCACTTTTAAATAAGATTCTTTCTGAAACCAAGGATGCTCAATTATTGATTTGATATCAATCCTTTCATTCGGATTCTTTTTGAACATTTTACTTAATAGATCAACTGCAATCATTGGTATACTTGAGGGATATATCACTTGATTCACTTGAATCTTGTTCAACAGCTTGTTTTCATTATTATCTTCAAATGGAAGATGTCCTGTCATTATGGCATACAATACCACTCCAATTGCCCAAATGTCTGTACTGGATGTGTAGTGATTCCCTGATATAACTTCAGGGGATAAATACGCAGGGCTTCCACATGCTGTTTTGAACAAACATGTTGGATAGCATGACTTACTTAAACCAAAATCAATTAATCTAATGTTCCCATGCTTGTCAATTAAAACGTTTTCGCATTTTATATCTCTGTGCACAATTTTAGCCTCATTGTGCAGATAATCAATCGCAGATATCATTTGAAAGAAAAACTTCTGAGCCACCGCTTCATCGAGACATCCATTATTATTCACATAGTTTAAAAGATTACCCTCTTCTAGATACTCCATGACCAAGTATGTATTTTCCTCATCTTCGATTTTCTCATAGAACTGAGATATAAATGGATGGCTTATCTGCTTCAGTAACTCCCACTCAGATAACTCTTCATTGTTTTCACCTTTCTTAATCACCTTCACTGCAACATTCACACCATTCTCAACATGCTTCCCAAGGTATACTGTGGAAAAACTCCCCCTTCCTATCTCTTTCACAAGTACAAAATCACCAACCCGCTTCATAAAATAAAATATAATTTCCTCTCAAAAAATCGCTACTATTTTATTCAAAATAGAAAAATTGAAAGATTCTTTTGAGGAAAACGATTAAATTTCAAAACGGTTTATTTATTTTTTTAACTCATCAATCCCGATTTTGAGGTGCTTAATTCTGTAGTATAATTCTTCTATCTGTATTTTCTGTTTCACAATCGCATCCTTGTATTTTTGATTTTCAGCAATTAAAACTTGGGCCTCAATTAAATCTTCACCGTCAAGCTTTTTTAAGAAGTTGTAAACACACTCTCCATCTTCCTCTTTTTCGGCTTTGGTGCAGCCGCTCTTGACTGCGGCCTCAAGTGTAATAACCCTCGATGTGAGTTCGTTCACCTTGTCTTCAATATTCATTAAATGGTTTCGGCCACAGAAACTTTCAATTTTCATCTGTCGGTTTTATCATTGAAAAATAAACGATGTGTTTCACGGACATGTTTTTAGTTAGGCAACTTGTATTCCCAGTAACAAACAAGACCATCTCCTGAGCATGATATGAGGGCATTGTCAGTTGGATGGTGCAGGACTTGAAAAATTGTGTTTTTGTGTGATGTTAAGGTAGCAATATTGTCACCTTTCTTCAAATCCCATATTTTTATAGTCTCATCTTTCGAGCTTGTTGCAAGCAGTGCATCGTTTGGCGAGAATGAGGCAGAGAGCACAAAATCAGTGTGCCCTTTGAGAGTTTTTGAGCATGAAGTGATACCTTTAAGGGACCAAAGTTTAATTGTTTTGTCTCTGGAAACGGTTGCGAGCATTGTGTCTTGATGTGAAATTGATATTGATTGAAGTATCTCGTCATGAGCTTTTATTTGGCCTGGTGGGGATGAGAGTTCCATATCCGAAATTGCGAAAACACCGCCCATAAAACCAATAGCAACATATGATTCCTCATGAGATATCGCCACTGAGCAAATAATGCCATCCTGCTGGGAATTCTGCTGCTCCAGTTTTGGGAAAGACTTTTTGTTAACTAAAGCTTTTTTGTCAAGGTCCCATATGCAAATAGTTCCGTCAAATCCGCCAGATATTAACCCATTTGAATTCTTATTGAATGCAAGTGATGAAACATCTTTGGTATGGCCTTCAAGGCATCCAACAAACTGGAGGTTCTGTGTGTTATAGAGGAGAATGTTGGAGTTGATGGCAACTGCAATAATCGACGAGTTATAAGAAAATCCAATCGCTCGAGGAAAATTATTATCTAATGAGTCACTTATGCGATATTTTTCTGGAATTTCTGCTGCTCTCAATAGTGAGCCATCAGAAGAAACAATTAAAAACAGTCTTTTCGAATCAGAAAACGTAAAAAGTGATCCATCGGCATTAAACGCAATCGCACAAATAAGAGAATCTGCACATAGAGTATATTTAAGCTTGAAAGCATTTCGATAGGCGTCTCCATAATTAGAATCACACATATATGCCAACTCTTTGTGATATAGAGCCTCTGATTTAGGTACTTCCTCAGTTTTTACCTGAATAGGAACCTCTTTTGGAACACTCTGAGAAATTTGACCCCCATTTTGCACACTCATACTAAGAGCTCGACTTAGCTGCGCTTTAAGCTCTCGGAGTTGCTCATAATCATTCCGGTACTGCTCATAATGAATTAACGACATATTTTTAATCATTGTCAGCGTTTCAATTTCACTCCGAAGAGCATAAACAGATTTTTCGATAGATTCTATCGATGAAGCAAAAAGGTCACCATTATCCACCGGTGTCTGTATGGGAACAGGTCGCGTGCCCATTTATACAATATAAAGATCTCAAAATTGGGTCATAACGATAATAATCTAATCAAATTAATCCATAAGAATTATCGTCTTTTTGAGATAAAGTTTTATACGTTTTGTATGACAGCACCTGTTTTCCCATACAAGCCTTCCAAGCTTCATATTTCGCGGATATCTCCAGTGAACCACGATGATAAGGGTTCTGATGGCAATATTGAGAAGTGTGGTTGGCTTTCTAATGGTCCCCTTCGTCCTATTGAGGTAGGTCTTCCACTTTTTTCTAATGTTCCACCGAGTTTTGATATAAATTCTAGTCCTAACAACGACAAAGCCCCGAATAAATCGTATATGAAGGATTTTAAGAAAATGTACAAGTCTTTAATTGAGAAATATCCGGATTCTGAAGCTTCTGACGAAAATACCCAGAGCGAGTACTCTAAAAGCTCAATTGGTACCTTTTCGCATGAAAATAGCGATCATAAAGCGACTAATGATTTGAGGCTTAAGGTTTCAACATCAAGCAAGCCAACACAGAGGTTTCCGCCAGTGAGAGGCAGGAATAGAAGAGGAAATTTCCCTCAAAATACCCGAGGAGCATCACAAATCCCATTCGATGCGCATCTTCAGACATTTGGAGGGATAATTCCTTATTTCGACAGTCAAATCTTTGAAGAGGATACAGGAATTGTAGAAGATAACAAGAACAAAAAAGTACAAAAAGAAACAGGCATAACAGGATCTAGATCAAAGACTTCAGGTGACCAATCATCTCAAATCCGTGAGATTCATTTTCGAACTATCAGACCTGATGAGATTGATGAACATTCTGAGACGACATGCGCTGTTCAACCTCTTGATTTGGGGACATTTTCTAAAAGATCCGGGCTTGAGATTGTGAAAATGCCTGGCTCTGAAGATGACCCAACATGCAAACAATGTATGAAAAGGTATTTTGATCCCTCAATGAAGATTCCTTTTGTTCCCTCGGATTCAGAATCCGATTTCCCTCTTGATATACTTTATCCTGATGCTCCAATTCAGCCTGGCTACAAAAGGTCTTTATCTTCTTTATCTGAAGCATCTACACTGACACAGAATCAAGTTTCAATAATAGATCCTAAAATCAACCAAGAAGAAATCAAAAAGACAACATTGTTAGATACTTCTCAACAGGATATTCTGTTCACTGTTCAAAAAGTACCATTTACAAGGCATGATATAGCCGAACTTAAAGCTTTCCATAGACATTGGGAAAATATCAAAATGGAGAAAAAACAACAAGCTGCTATGCGGCTATCTAATAGGAGTCAGTGTGTTAGAGAAACCTTCCACTCCAAGAAAGCCTTTTCAAGGTATCTTGAGCTCCTCGAAGAAGAATGTCAAAGAATAAGAAGTGGTTTAATTGGGAAAAGTAAGTTTAAAAAAGTATCATTATGGGAAGAAGCTGTGAAGTCAGCTTCAGGTGATAAAGCTTGTTTACGACTGAGAAGAGAGTTTTGGTGGAGGGTTGCAGCATATGTTAAATCAATAGGCGGAATTAAAGACACTATCGAAAGAACACTTGTATCCACAATTAGAGAGATATTAATGAGCCTCCATCCTGTCGAACCATCATTGTTTTGGGATATTTTGGAATCGATACCACAAGGAGTACTTGAGAATGTACCTGCTCTGAAGATTATTGAGTTTTGTCGAATTTCTTTATCAATAGATCAAGTAACATTTGGTCATTATCTTGATAAAAACAACATATCAAGACAAATATACAATCAAACTATCCTTAATAACATATCGAGAGACAACATGGAAAAAATGAATGAAATAGCGAAAGGACCAATAGAAGTACCAGAACCAAACTAATGTTTTGTTATTCATAAAATGTGATATAATAAATAATCTTGTTTGCTAAGTTTTTCATGTTATCATCAATAGTATTCTTTGATAGTATATCTAAACATTCATCCTTTGGATATACTACAATGCTATTTGTTTGATCACTGAATAACTGTTGATTTGGATCAAACAACAGAAAATCATTCGATTCATTAACAATCCTTTTCAAGATTTCGATAATAAAATTGCTTTTTAAGTTTGAATTGATTCTAATTAAGTTTTCATTCAAGTAAGAAACTCTTTGTCCAACGTATACATTAGGCAACTTTGGGGATCCAAAAACTTCATATATCTTTGCTGCTTGAGAAAAAAATGGATTCGATAACACTTCATTAATATCAAGCCTCTTTACGGGATCCCTATCAAGCATCTTCATTAAAAGCTCCTGAACAACAGAAGAAAAATAAGGTTCAGGTTGGAACTTGTAATTAATGATTTTCGAAGATATTTCAGTGTTAGAATCGAATAATACAGATCCACTAATAAAAGTATATAAAAGAACTCCCAAAGCCCAAACATCTGCTTTAAAGCCATTGACAATTTGGTTTTGAAATAGCTCTGGAGCTTGATAGTTCAAACAACCATAGTTAGTTCTAATACATTCTTCATTTTTGCATCTTTTAGCAAATTCAAAGCCTCCTAAACGGAGTTCTCCATTGACCACAAATAATGAATCATGAGAAACATTCATGTGAACAATATGATTGGAGTGTAAATATTGAATTCCCTTTGCAATCATGAAAATAACCCTCGAAGCAACATTTTCAGTCATTGGAAGTATATTTTCTATATAATCACAAAAAGAAAGAGTGTCTTTCTCAAGTATTACAACAAAATCGGACGAATTGTAGTTAATTGCAATAACTTTTTGTAATATTGGATCTGAAGAAGGCTTTTGAATCTCACAAATATTCCTTATCCTACCAAAATATTTAGAATTAAATATATCCTTTCTCCTACACCATAATCCAGAATATATTTGGTTGGTATCTTTATCAGTGGCTTCACATTTGATATAAAAATCGGTATTTCCAGTTATTTTTAACAAATATTGCCCAGAAGGGTCGAAAAAACAATGTTGTTCACTGAAAAGTTCCATAAATCTAATCTAAAACAACTTACCGAATAGCTCTAATCCAGCTAAGCAGAGGTAATTGCTTCCACTATGGTTCTTTCCGGTCTGTTTGATTCGAATATAGCGAAATTGTCCCTCATTTATAATAGAATATGATACAATGGCATTCCTTCTATTCAAATCAAAGTTGTTCTGTTTCGAATCTATTATAACCCATTCATGCCCAGATACAGAACCTTCTATTATCCATGATTTGATATGGCTAAATCCAGGTCCCGAACCATGTGTTTTAATACTATAGTAGTTAATATTCAGTTTCTTCTCTTTGAAATCAATACATAACCATTGATTGGGTTCATCTTTCGAATACCAAAAATCTTTCCATTGGTTATTCAGGACTTGATGAGGTTCATTATATTCAGTTGTAGAAGATGTTACTTCTATAATACCTCTAGTGTGAGGGTTTTCTTTTTCAGCATCATACATATACCGGAAAACACCCGTTAGTGGCTCTTGAGATTTAAAGACAAAATCTAGAACCTGTCTCTCTATACATCGAACTTTCTTCTCTATTTTTCCAACATTCAACACTAATCTTTTGCAGAGTGACCTCCAAAGCTGGTTATTCATCTTATCAAAACTTACAAGTTCCACAAAACGAGACATTTCATTAGGAGAAAGATACTCTGACATGATACAAGACAAAAGGGAAGAATAATTAGACCCATTTTTAATAATTATTCGTTCAATTAGCGAGAAAAGCCAAGATTCGCTTTCAACGTTCAAACAACTAGATGTAAATATCTTCTCTAAGACCGATTTTTCTAGAGATTCAAGAGATTTAGAATCTATTTCACATATATTAGATGCAATAAATGCGATTTCCTGCTCTTGGTCCAATTGATAAAACATTCTCTGTTTTAATCTCTCAATAACATTCAAATTTGTATTCTCTTGCCTATTATTTTGCATTTGCACACCAATTTCCACAATTTCATCATTACCAAGTGCCTTTCCAACCTGAATAAAATAATCTCCACAAATTTCATCAATTTCGATAGAAATTCCAAGCCCAAGTTTCATTATCATTTCAAATTGCCCGTTTGAATCATCAATTTCAACGAGATACTCAGATACCAAAGGGTCACTCAAAGAAACCTGAGCAACTACCGGTGATAAGAAACCAGCCATAAACCTACTGCATCTATATGAATTAAACCCTACCCGAAACTCAAAATCATCATTTTTGCACATCTTCAAACCATTACAGATTCCTCGGGACGATATTACCGCCTTAACCATAATAATCAACGTTAGAAATAACCTGTCAGGCGGTTAAATATATTTTATCAGAAAATTGAAACTCTGTATCGAATGAAATGAGTGTTTAATGAATTTTAAATTCATCCTCTGAAAAATCTTTTTCAAACATTTCATAGAAATCTTGAGCATCAGGATCGAATATTGGCATAGGAGTCTCAATGTCGGTGGAAGCGGTGCATTCTGTAGATTCTATCGAATCAATGGTCTCTGAGCAGCATGAGTTTGGCAATGCATTCGTAGTTGTACTGGTGTGGGTTTGAGAAGATGATTTCTGTCCTTCAATGATTCTGTTTTTATTGAGAATTGCAATATCCAAACGACGCTTAAAGAAGTTCTTGATTTGGTTAGCAGATCTATTAGGGAGTTGTTTTGAGATTTCGCTCCAATTATTCCCATATTTCTCCCTAAGCTGGTAAAGTCTATCGATCTCTTCAGGTTTGAAATCTGATTTATCCAAAGAAGGGTTAGCATAATTATTATATCTGTCTCTGACTTGCCTTGGGTTCATATTGGGAAAAAGTTTTGCCACATTATCCCAATTATTAGTTCCTATCTCATTAACTGCCAATATCAACATTTCATCATCTTCAATTGTGAATCGACGTTTTGTATTTGGCCTTGTTAGCTGAGCAGCAATACGCATATGCCGCCCCATGTTTTTTGTTAAAATTTAGCACTTTTGAATTATTTGCCGACCACTTAAGAATAACATGTAAACTGACCTAGACTGATTTTTTAGGGGAGGGTATGTGCTCAGGGGGTGAATTGCTTATAGTGGTAGGTTTCTTCCTCTTTCCCATTTTGGAAATAAGGGATATTATTTCTTCTTCTAGATACACTTTCATATCATTTTGCTTCAATTCAGTTTCATTATCACCAGAAATTAGCCCATACATTTCATATGCCCAGTCTTTCCAGCTTTCTTCTGTGTTTGCTCTTAACTCTGAAATGACTTGAGATTGTCTAACAAGAAGTGATCTTGTTTGAGTGTGAAGCTGGTCAAGATGTTGAATCTGGTTGGCCATATCAAAAACATATGATGACAAAGCACCATGATTCATGCAATAGCTGTCTCGAATGAGGATAACATCCTGGGTAAGTTCCGAAATAGAATTAATAAATCTTTTCATTGAGTATTCCTTGGGATTTTTCGCCAGAGCCATTCTACACATCTTATAAGAGTCCGTAAGGTCATAATTTTCTGATATCTTCCCATCTTGTTTTGCTAAGCTTTCTTCAAAGTCTAATATTTCTTGCTCTTTTTGCTTATTTTGATGAATCATAAAACCAGAAATGATTTCATCAATGGTATCTCCATCATGAACAACTCCAGAATGTTTTAACAAAACATTTTTCAAGTCAGAAAGACAAGATTGTTCTTTTTGCAGTATTTCATTATCCAAATCCCTATGATATTGCTTTTTTAACTGATTTTCATTATGCTCTATCTCTTGTTTTAACTTCTTAGACATTTTATTCCTTTCGTTTTTTACAATCTTTGCTTTCAATTCTAAATTAAGCTTCTCCTGATTCTCTTCACTAAAGTACCATTCTAAAGACTCGAAAAACGAATCCACTGATAGGTTTTCATTTATATTATCACTGGGATGAATATAGTGCATTATTTTTGATATACGATTCGTATTCACACTCGAAGTATTATTTAGTTTTTTCCTTAGAATTTCAATCAATTCGTCTCTTTTTTCAATTTCTCTTTTCAAAGATTCGACTTCCTTTTGTAAAGAAACTATCTGATCCCTCTGATCAACACCAATAATTTCAACACACTCATTATTAGCAATTCCGAGTTCTTCGATCAGTGAATCTATTGTAACTAGTTTGTTTCTGCTCATTTCTAAAATTAAACGGCAACTTATTCTTTATTCTCATGATCAATGAAAAGGATTCCATCCAAATGATCAAATTCGTGCTGCATGCACCTCGCTAGTATTCCGTCACAAGTTATTTCAACATTTTTTCCTTTCTCATTCATGAATTTTACAGTGAGCTCGCTTGGCCTGAATATTTCATGGCGATGATTTGGAATGGACAAACACCCCTCAGTGTATGGTGAATTTCCTTTCAAGCTCGTAATCTCAGGATTACAGATGAATAATGGCATTATTGATTTGGTATCAACTCTTTCCCCGTTAAAAATACATAAATCCTCTGGCTTGGAGGAGTTTGTGACGTCTATTACACAAAGTCGGTATGTCAGCCCAACTTGGGGCCCAGCAATTCCAATCCCTCGCGCTTTAACCATTATGTCGAGCATTTTTCGAAACAGAATTTGCAATGATGGGTTAAAAAGAGTAACTTCAGTGCATTTGGTACGGAGAACTGGATCGCCGATTATGCGGATTTTGCCATCAATATCGTATGACATAAATTTTTTTTACGATTAAAAACAATACATTTTATTCAATCGAAAATAATCGAATAACCCCGTCTTTTCTCACAATTGCGATTGTTTTATTTTCTAGAACTGTGAGAAGGATAATCTCTCCTTTCGCCGAATAACTGAGCCGATCTATATTGAGATAATAAGCCTCACAGGTTCTTATGGATCCTTTATCATCGGAACACACCAGGAAATCGAATCCATTCATTTGCCATGTATCGATGTGTTTTATTTTAAATGGAACTGTTTTTTGATTGATGATGTTTCCACTCAATGATAACAAAAAAATGGAATCATCAGATACCACAACGATAAAACTCCAGGATTTTGTAATGAGAATCTGGTTTGGCAATGATTTTATGATTGTGGAAAACTTAATATTTCCAGTTCTTAATGATATTCCAATAATTTTCCCATTTCTTGTACCAATAATGCATAATCCCAACTGTTCATTACATATAATGGCGTTAACAGAATCAAAGTATACCGCACCTAATCTTGTAATAGTATTCGAAAGCATATTTTGCTTCCAAATACTATTGTTAATATCCACCCCATATAATGAATTGTTATCTATTGAGAAAAACCGAGAATAATAGAGTTTCTCTGATAACAAAAAAGATTTTCTGTTTCCAATAATCTTAAATATACTTTGTCTGTGATTAATGATAATGAAATAGTGACAAAACTGAAATAAATCAGTTTCTTCTCCAAAAACATCTATTTTCTCAGAGTCTCCTGTTTGAAAATTAAACAATTTATGTGTACCAATGTTATCAATATATTCAATTAAACTTGGACTATGAAAAATTGCAGACTTGATTGATAATCCCAAATTCAATTCACAATTATTCTTATCATTTGGTTTGGTGTTCTCTCGCTTAGGGTGTTTCTTGAAAAACAACTGAATTGGCATTTGCCCAGCTTTTTTAATTGTTTCATATATTACTGTTGGATCAACATCAGGAAAATCTTTCCATACTGTTGAATATAGTAAAGGGTTTTGGCAAAGATTTTTTGAATCTACACCAAATATATGGTCTATCCATTGAGGAATAAGGTGAGATACAAAATCACTTTCCAAAAAAACTCTATTTTGATACACAATATCTTCTGATTTTAAGGTCCAATTAGGAAAATGCAAAGATCTGAATTGATCAATAGAACAATAGAACTCGGGAGTAAACTGAAAAAAAGCATAATTTTGATCTAAATAATTCATCATTTCTATATAACTAGAAAAGTCTCCACATTTATTCAGTACATTTACTAGGTCTGGGGTAATAACTGATTTCTCCGATCTTGAATAACCAGCATTCTCATCATTTGACTTCTCACATATTAACTTACATGAAAATTTATCTATTACATCAATTTTGGGAAATATTGGGTATATAATATTGTCAAAAAAGGATCTTCCAGATGCATTATTCAAATGCATAATATATTCATAATTCGAAATACTACCTTTACACCAGTTTTGGGTAATTTCATCATCAATTTGGCCATATGATTTCATAAAAAACTGTCCTTTAATAGCTTTGGTAAACTTTTCAGCCTCAGGAGGCTCAAAAACAACATAGTATGTTTTTCCATTTACCATCAATACCTCAAATGCGGTTTTTAGATGATACAAAGATTTGATATAAATTGAACTAACTATTGATGAATTGAGATCAATATCTTTAGGATTTTTCATGATTTTTATCATTCGTTCTTCGATAATAATATAAGCACAAACCAATGAATTTTTTCTCATTATTGAGCATACAAAAACATTCGTGATACGTTTCAAATCTGGTTTGGGAGTTATGTTTATTATAAAACTAGAATATGGTACGAAATCATATATCTTCTGTATATATTTTATAAGAAATGTAGTATTAATCGCATACTTACCAGTTAGATAAGTACATAAGCCAAAATCGATTATACAGTTCTTGATAAATTTTTCATATGACAAAAATTCATTCAATCGATGATTTTCAAAAATTTGAAGACATGAATCAATAGAAATAGTGGATAAACCAATTAGTGCAGAGCTGGGAGGAGAAACAACAGAACCCATTCCATCACATATTGCGGAAAAATGTATACAAAGCGAATCTATTGTTTCAACAATCTGTTTTTGTTCATTAGATATCATTTTGTGAAAAATATTTTGTGCATATTGAGACATTTGATTATTTATTTCTATCTGGTTATAAAACTTTGGTTTATCAGAAAACCCAAGCAAAAACTTATATATGACGATATAATCTTTTTCACATAACTCACTAATATTTTCATATAAACTAATCAAGACCTCAACCAAATCAATATCAACGCATCCATAATCAGACACTGACACTGAAATTCCAAACAATGGTGGAACACTATTTGAAAATAATTGAGATACAGCTTGTATTGTGGGAAATTGATTATTATATCGGATTTCGTTTTTCCCAGTGAATGATTCTCCACTGTAAAAAGGAGATCTGATAAATTCATCTAGAAGCAGATTCGAATGATTTTCTGGGTTAATTTTCAAATAAAAACATGCAATAGATTTGTCAAAAATACTCTTTTGGATTTCAATTGGCAAGTCTTGACCTAGTGAGACAATTTTTAAAACAAAAGGATTTAAAAAATCTTTTTTCTCCCTACCCAATTTCCAGCATAATATTTGAATAACTTGAATTTCAAAAATAAAACTTTTAAGTAGAATGCAAATAGTTGCTATAATTCCATTTAGCATATCTTTATAAATGTTAGGAACTTGAAATAGTAGAATCAGAAGAGGAAGTGACCAAAATTTATAGTACTTAGATGCCTCAATAAATTTATCATTAATAGTTAAATTGATCATCGACTTAGTGAATTCAATAATAGCATTTTCACCCAAGTTTTGGGAAAAAATGAAACATAGTGGATAGATCATTGGAAATTTTATCATTTCGTCAAGCAAGAGACGAAAAAGAGTGTTGGAATAAAACATCGCGTTCATTTTCATAATGACATGATTAATATTCTCAAGTATTCGGCCTTTCGATATTAGGTAATAAATTTTCAAAGCATAAATAAACCTTGTTTCCGAATTTGGCCTGAAATGAACAAGAAGATATTTAGACAACTCGTCTGGAATACTTTCAGGCATTTTTACTGATATTATAGTATACAAAACATGTAAAAACCGAATTGTTTGCTCCTTGTCACTACATGTTGAGCATTGTGATAACATAAACACAAAATCACTTTTAGAAAAAGCAAATGAACCAATATGAATCAAGCATGTATCAAACAAGTCCCTAATAGCTCTTATGTCAAGTTCTGAGTCTCTTTTTCTAATTGATTTTTTGAAACCTTGAATATGTTCAGTTTCAATAGGCTCAAACCAAAAATAAATCCTAATCCTTGTAAGCAGTTCAGAGAGAGTAATCATTGATGAATCTATGACTCTTGTTATAACTAATGTTGTAAAACTATTAACAATCTTCAGCAATTCTTTACCTTTCGAAGAAACCCAAATCTCAAAATTGTATAAAATATTATGAAAGAGAGATTCTTGTATCTGTAAACTGTTACATGCATGAAACAAAGAAACAAATTTTTGATATAGTGATGATGTTAATGATTTGGAATCAGATTGTTTTAAAAAATGAGAGAGAAGGGGGAAAAAATTGAATAAACTTTGGGAGCCATATGACAATACAGCTAAAATAATATCCATTAGGTGATAGATAAACTGATTTGACAATAAAGATAAATCCTGAAAATAAGTGCACAAAAAACAAGAATTTTCTTGTGTTTGAAACATAGTGAGCAAATTCCTCTTGTTTAAAAACATTGAATTTCCACTAATACTTACATTTTCTGCTGGCCACATTACCAAAGGTGCAATATTCTCATTATAACCTTGGCAATGATTTAATATATCATCCGCTTCATCATTGGCAATTGATTTTCCAAATACCAAAAAGTTACCGATTCTTGCTAAAAGAGGCTTATATGAATTGTTAAGAAAAGTTTGACTGCCTCCTAATATAATATCAATATTCATTGATGAAAATCCAGGGAAACCAAATGAATAATATTTTGCTTTGGAATCACCGTGAAATAAAGATAGTGAGGCTGTGAAATCATCAAAAAATGAAATAGAAATAAGAATGGTTTTCCATGAAAAAGAAGAAATCCCAGAAATCAGAGTAATATTTGAAGGTGACTGAGAACATGAATATTGAATCATTAGATTGTTTCCATGAAAATAGAAACTTATAGATCTTTGATTGTAATCAAGAAATGTAACTATATTCAGTTTTAAATTATTCATTGAGGCAGCAGAATAATCAATTGCATATGAGAATTTAAAAGAAATACCATCTTTAAAACCAATGTCCCGGAATGAAATTGCGGAGTCAAAATACCCAAGATCTAAAGGTTTATCAGGTTCGGTAGCGAGATATGATATGACAGAATCGAGTTCGGCAATATAAGATAATTCCTTTTCTGCAGATTTAATATTTGAGCTTATTGCTGACATGATTTTAATTGGAATATCTACTGATGAAACATAAGAGTTAATCTGAAACACAATAGGTAATAAAATGTAATGAATCTCATCTTCTGATAATTCTATGACAAAAGAACATTGATCAAAAGAGAAAGAATTTGAAGAAGTTGTCAAGCTTTCTAATAAAATCCGATCAAGATTTCCCTGATGACACTTTATGCAATTTTCAATTGAATGCCTACATAATATCATAAAAAGATTTAGGATTGATATGAGTTTAGACCTGTTATTTGCAATTGAAAGCATAAGCATAATAACATTTGGTTCTTCAATGAAAAAAACAGAATCGAATGTCAGAGTTCGACTTCTTGCTAGCATGGATTTTAACAATAACAATGTTGAATCTGAAATCAGGTCTTTTTCGATCAATAGTATACCTTTTCCAATGATATTAATTAATGTACTATTCAGATGATAATCCTTAACGTTAATTAATAATTGCAGAATAAAATGAAGAAATGCATTTAAAAGTATCTCCTCTGGGTTATTTATCAAAAATGATGCTATAACTTCACAAAGTGGTAGAAAAATCGAAGATAGTCTTGGTGAATGTACCATTGAGTCCCTTATTGTATAAATAATGTTAACCACGAGGTTATACTGTTCGGTTGTTCGGTTGCTTCTGGAAACATTGATAATCCCAACAAAAAATTCGATCAATGGTTTCAATTTTTCAACATTTGGATCATTATAATTCGAAAAAAACATAAGAAAAGATGATAATATTGGAGATTGAAGATGAGTTTCTGAAATCTTGGATAAAAATCCAAAAGAAAAAACTGGAGATAAAAAACAAGGTAAAGAGGATGATGGATTTTCTAATAATCCAAAAAGAAAAACAAAAATTGAAGAAAGAGCATACTGTATGCTCTGATATTGAGTAGGAAAAAGTTCAATATAACATGTTAGAACGCTGACTATACGTATAATACATGACAATGATGATTCTTCAACAATGGAAGAAATTGATATATCGTTTAATCTAAGATGGATTCTACCTATTGTGTCAGCAAAAAGAAATGGATGTGAAACTTGAGTTTTCAGAAGGTTTGACAAGAAAAATGCTGTTGATACACCCATATCAATGACCGATTTCCTAAAAAAATTAATAATGGAAAAATTTGTACATTGATTATAAAGGGAAACACCTGGCTCAAATAAAACTGGTGAATACAAAAAATACTTGATTGTATTCGTTACATCAACTTTTCTTGTTCTAGAAAGAATATACAAGAGAATCAGAGTCATATTAATTGTAGGATTACTTGAGAACAAATTGCAAAGAGTATTCATAAAAATAATGAAATATTCCTCATTGATTGAACATAAAATTGGTACAATTCGCTTAATTAAACAAAAAAGATCTTCATTCAACATCGTATCAAACCTTAAATCAGTTTGATATAAATCATGGGATAGTGTTTTTATTCCATCTGGAAAGGTATCTCCCGGAGTATTGCCCAACTCAATTTCCATTTTTGGCTGATATGTATCCATACTATATAATTCATTCCTAATTGGAACCGGAAATGAATATTGGCTATCATACTCATTGATTTTCTTGTATAGGAAGACACCAAATCTTTCAAATAACGAAGATAAACTAGAGTTAATATTATGAGCAGCAACTGTTGCTAAAATATTCATTGGACAAATATCAAAGGTAAAAACTAGAGGCTCTATATACTCGCAGAACAGCCTAATATCTACGTCATTGTAAGTTTCGATATTATCAACTAAGAATAACAAAAACTTCTCGATTATCATTGGTTCTTCACGATTTTTCTTTTCATCTCTGAGTTTTCTAAGAGTGGAGACATAAGAGTGAAAAGAAGGGCATATTGAATGGGAAAAAATGGCATCAAGGGAATCATTGTTCAACGAAAAATCTGTTTTATTGTAGTCCAAAATCAAAAAATCTAATAAATATATATACTGATTCCTTAAAATTACACCATTTAGTAATTGAAGACATCCAATAATCTTGGCAAAGTATATATAGCTGTTGACATTGATATCGTTGCATATCCATGATACTATTATTTTTAATAATGTTGCATGAATATATGATTTAGGACGAATTTTGATCCCGTCAAATGATGGCAGATATTCAATTAATTTTTCATCAAATACAAATTGATTTGTTATTATAAACATACTATCCCTCAATTCACGACCTTTTCTTAGAGATTCGCCAATAATAAAAAGATCGTCGCGATTAAAGACAGGAATATGGCTAATTGATAAGAATTTCCCTATATTGGTACCGTCATTAACAAAATCTGGCCGAGATTTGGTAAAAATTTCTAATAAACCAATTATTGGATGATCAGATATGAACATACAAGAAAAACTTATAAGGAATAACAATATTTTTTAACAATGGAACATCTCAGATACTTTTGTAACAATCATATTTTTGAACCATTCTGATTGAAGCGAGTCTTTGTGTATTGTGTTAAGCACCTCTTTTAGACTTGACATTGCACACTCCTCATCAAGGCCTGATGGGGTTTGATTAATAAATTCCTTGGCCTGCAAAAACAAACGCTTAAGCTCTTCGCTGATTTGATTAATTTCTGATGAGCGATTTTGAGCTTCTTTATTTTGTTCAGGATCGGAATGTATGCAATCGTGAATTGATTCATGTGGAATGTCTAAAATGTCTTCTTCCAAAGGTTTAATTGGTAAATGAGAATCACTTTGGGGGATAATTCCAGAATGTTTATCATTTAATGGACTGTTTGTTGAATTAGGGGTTCTATTTGGGGAGTCAAAAATTATAAGATCATCCGAATCCTGTTTGTTCTTCGATATTGAGGCTCGTACTAATTTATCAACTTCATTTTCTCGATATCCATTGATTGAAGGTCTTGGAGCATCAAAATTAATATTCTCGTTTTCTTCATCAGTATCACTACTGTCATCACCCATTATCCCTTCAACAATGGGTAAAGGAGGAATTTTAATTTCATGGAAAACCCAGTCAGGAATTATATCTGACGAAGGTATAAAACTGCCTTTATTCTTTAAAGGAGATTTTGCATTGGGCTCGTTGTGAGGTTCTTGAATTAGGTCAAATATTGGTAGAGTCTCATTTTTCTTTTCACCAATAGCATTCACTAAACTTGATGGCAAAATCCATCGCATTATGCAGCCACTGGTGGTGCTTAAAAGTAAAGCATCATCATGAAACAAAATCGAAGACCCAACACCTCCATTAAACGAAATTGCTGATAAAACATCACCACTCATTATATCCAGTATTAAAATGGATCCATCACTCATTGAAGCTGCAATTAAGATACCTGAATCATCAATAGCCACGGATGTAGGATATGAAGAATGAGACAAAAAGTACTTTCGAAATACCTTGCATGTAGAAATATTCCATATCTTTACACACCCATCAAATCCAGCACTAATAACAAAATTATGATTAGGTAACAATGATAGAGACAAAATTGGCACATCAATATCATATCTATTAATCACAGATAGTGTCTTTATATTGGTAAAACACAAGCTTTCAGAACTACAACTTACAATTATTGAATCAACTAAAAGAAGAGATGTAATAGGCGATTGATGGATACTTAGAAAATTTGGACGAGATAATGCATTTCCAACCAATCCGTATATTCGAATTTTCCCATCGCCTCCCCCAGTGAGAATAGTGTTGTTTTCAGATGCTATAGAATAAATCCCAGAAATTAAATCTGTATACTTCTGCACTTCAAGGAGCTTATCAATCTTCAGCATATGAAGAGACCCAAGATAGTCTCCGCAAAATGCAAACCCATTTTTAACACATATACACCTGACTCCTGTAATTATTGATACGTAATCAAGAGGTGGTCTACAAATAATCTGCGAGGCAACTTGTTCTTGAGATTTTTTCCCTAATAATGAATTCTCATTTTGAATCCTCCACGATCGAACAGTACCATCACTCCCTCCTGATAGAACAATAGAGTGATCATTAGATATTGACATAGCACAGACAGGTCCTCTGTGGCCAAATATCGAGAATGATGGCTTTGCACCTAGCTTTCGAGCAAAATACACAATGGACCCATTACTATATGTTCCTGTGATGACTTTTTGAGCGATACCAATCGTTGTAACTGGTTTTCCATCTGCAGAAAATTGGCCAAAAACAATATGATCATTTTTTTCTCGCTTAAGTGCGAGAATTGTCCCAGCTTGGTTTCCAACTAAAATAATTTTGTCATCAAGTGCTAAAGAAGTTGTGGTTCCACAATTTAAAGGAAGCGAGCTGAGAGAAATCTCAGAATTAATACCATCTTTCCGAGATCCAAATTCAATTGTAGCAGGATCAAAAATACAAAGTACTCCTGCTGTTGTGAGTGAGTACAACCTAATTGGTGCTTTTGGACATGTGAATGAGGCAATAAAATTGCTATCTTTAAACTGAGATATATTAATTTTCTTAGATCTCATAGATATTGGTGATGGTTCTTTTAAAAAAGATGAATCCAAACATATTAAAAACTGATCACCAGAAATAGTGATCATTTTGCAATCCACCGATAATGATACATGATTCGGAACCGCATTTAAGTGATAGTATCCAATTACTTGGGGTTTTGCTTGCTCAATGTCCCATAAAAGACAAAAAGGGTGGTCATCGTTACCAATAGTTACCAATCTTCCATTTTCGTAATCCAAAAACATGCACGAAAATCCATTTTCCTTAGTTTTTATCTCTGTTTTCTCAATGATCTCGTCAAACTCACTATTAAACCCAATTATATATACTTTTGAATTCATTCCTAGTTCTCCAACTGCAATTTTATTTCCATTTCTACTCGTTGCGATTGATGATATTTCTCTTCCACTTGAAGTGATTGGTAAATCAGTCCGTGTTCGACTAGAAGGATTTAATATGGATAAAAATCCAGAAGACACAAAAAAACAGTTTCCATTGGTATAATTCATAGCATAACTACTCCTCGAGAGAGGAGAACTGCCAATGATTCTGTCCAAAATGGGTTCATTCATATGTATTAAATCACATGTCAGATTGTTTACTATAAAAAGAGGGCAAAAGCGACTATTATGATATGTCTTTGATATGTATTCACATTAATGGAATATTCCTGATAGCATGTATAAGAAGATAACAAATTCATTGGTATGAGCTGGTCATATAGTAGATTGGTAAAGGACACACTCCCTGAAACATGATTGCCTGAACAGCTTACAATTCTCACATCTTTTAAAACAGGGGAGCAATTTTGAGAATAAAAAATTGCTGAGCTTCCATAACAGCTTAAAACGTTCACATATTGAATATTGGCTGGACTTGCCGACCAAAACTCAAAAATTCGTCCCCCACTACACGAAACAAGGTTAATATATATCATACTCCCTCCCCCATTTTGGTTGTTATTAGCTAAACCACCGCAATGTGTACCAACACAGTGTGAAATGTTCAAGTGTTTTCCATGAGACTCAGTTCCTCCAAAATCAAAAGCAATGTTAAAGGGTGAATCTTTGTAGACAGTGGAGGATATAACTGAGCAGTTTGCGCACAAAATAAAACTTGACCCCCAATCATCATTATTCCGACACTCTGTGAAATAACACCTCTCCAGATAACCATATTTTTCAATATATGCTCCCCCGCCTGATTTGGATGCTGTGCATTTTACAAAGAAACAACTTATCAACCTGAGTTCTTGAGCTGAGCTGAAAATTGCTCCTCCTTTATAACCTGAACACTGAATAAATCTACAACACTTGCATATACAATTACCAGATGAAAACTCTTGACGAGTCAAATCAGTATCAAAATATGTTTCTCTTGATATAACAATCGCCCCATTCAGCATTTTATTAAATTCAACATTTTTTAAAAAGGATATCCCGTTCTTTGTTCCATAACCCGTTAATGCTGTGACAAAAAACCTGGAAAATGAACAACAAAAAAAACTCATCGAAAAAACCTGATTCATGTTTGGCGTAGTGATAAAATAACTGTATTTATTAACCATGATCAATCTATGGAGAGAGACATTTGCCATTTTTTTGCAAAATAAAACCCTCACAGTTTGAGAGAATATTTTTGATAATATTGTGTAATCAGAAATATCAGATATTTTTGAAAGTGGCAATACACCTGTATTAGAAAAGAAGCACAATGATGATTTTTTGTTGATTCCCATTTTGATATATAAAGTATTTAGAAAACAAAATTCAAAAGGAAATATGTTATTAAAAGCATGTTCTGTTGTCTATGGTTTCCCATAGTAAAGTCCCTCACTTGGATCAGAATGAGAACCAAACCACCATTGTTTGGAGAGCCGTAATTATTTCTCATCTCATCGTTCATATTAGCAGGATTTTGATAACTTCCTGAGAGGGTATAACCATTCAATACAGAAGGAGCTACAAAACCAGAGCCTCCACCGCCACCTCCGTAAGTACCATATGTTGATGCGCCAGATCCGCCTCCGTAATAACCTCCCCCTCCAGGAGAACCCTGAAACTTGTCTGGATTACTGTATCCAACACTAGCATAATTCCTCGATCCGGAAACACCAATTGAATAATACAAATTTGAAGCTGCTGTCGCCTTTCCTGGATCTCCACCATGAGTCTGATTACCTCCACCTGAAGAGTATGCATAACAATTGCTGCACATTTCAGGTTTTGACGTGAAAACAGTAATACTGCTTTGCCCTGAAACCCCTCCACCTGCTCCACCATAGTTTGAAGCACTTCCACCACCTCCGCCGCCTGCTACAAGGATTTCGTCGGTAGGATTATTATTCCTATAAACAGAAGATCTTTCGCCAGATGGTTTTATGTGAGACAAATTTGAGGCAATAAAAATAGTAGGTCCTCCAACTTGTACTTTAAATTCTTCATTACTGTTTACAATAATATCTCCCTCTGTATATCCACCTGCTCCACCATAAATCCCATTTGCCCCAGATCCCCACATTTTAACTGTAATCCTGTTTACATTTTGAGGAACAACAAAATCATATATTCCAACACGACTATACTCATATAATATGTAATCGGTTCCATTGATTTTAACTATACTGGTATTTTCTCCTTGATTAAAAAGCAATAAAAGAGATACAAAAAGCATTTTGTTACAATTTACTGTGGAGATGTAAAGCGAAAAGTGATATGATTGTCACTTTTCACTTTACATCTGAGGAAACAATTGAGATATTTAAAAGTATCATCGTAGTACTTGTTTAAATGGAAGAATCATATTCAACTGATCAAAACTATACTAATCCTATGGTTTCAAAACCAGAGACTGAAGAACAGATACGTTTTTCGAAGTTCTCGCCTCTTCGTACGTTGATTCAATTAAGTATTGGACCACTTGTTTTTCAGCTTGGGATAGCAATTCACGATGCTCTTGATTTATATATGATATCAAAAGCATTTAAGGGTGACTCTATACAGATAGTTGGTTTCGCTTCTCTTGTAAGATATCTATCAATGAGTTTTTCTATTTTTTTTTCTCAAGCATGTGTGGCAAGAATTTCTACACTTATTGGAGAAGGAAATTTTGGACAAGCAAGCCAAGTTGTTGCAGATTTGTACTGTATTTCATTTATATCAATGATTTTTGTTTCTATTGTATTCTATTTTCTCACGCCATTCATTATGATTTTTATGGGCTGCACAAATGAAATGTCTTATCAGGCCAGAGAATATTTGTTGCCGATTCTTGTGTCTATTCCTGTCATTTCACTGTTTCAACTATCATGTGGTGTTTTATTGGCTGTTGGCCGTTCATTTTTAAGTGGTATTGTTCAATTCGCAGCTTTTACTCTTAATATTGGTATTTTTGCTCCAATCCTCTTTTTTTACTTCAAAATTCCATTTAAGTATTGCGGAATTGCTTTTGCATTATCCCAAGCTATACCTGGAATTATTATGACAGCTATTGTATTTTCAAATGGGTTTAATATAGAAATCCGGTTTTCTCAGCTTTTTTGCAAGCCTTCAACTGATACAATAATGGGTATGAAGCAAGCAGCTCCGTATATTCTTAGTGTGTTTTCTGGTGCAATTCCTCCTATGGTGTTGATCAATTTTATAATGAGATCTGCTGCCTCTCAAGGTATAATTGATTCTGTTGCAAAAATACTTTCCGTTCTGTTTAAGCTCCAAGCAATAGTCAATTCATTTTCTATTGGAATAGGACAGGGATTTCTTTCATCAGGGAATTTTGCTTCTGGTTCAAAGAATAATAATAGATTGTTAAGCTTGTTTACAGATGCAATAATAATTACCTTTCTTCTCCAAATGGTATTTTTGCCTTTCTTTTTATTAGAGTCCAGTTTAATCACAGGAATTTGGTTGAGAAAAGAGTACCTTCAAATCTCTGCAAAATATTTGAAAATTCCGTTTTTCACAAATTGGCTAACCTCAATAAATGAAATTACTACCAATTTCCTCCTCACCCAAACATTGAATAAGAAAGCAATAATACCATCAGTATCTAGATCAATACTCTTTCTTGCAGGATCATTCACTCTATACTACACTAACAAGAACGACTCAAAAAGAATGATGTATGAGTACTGCATTAACGACATAGGTGTGCTCCTCGTTGATATAATCCTCATCATCAGTCCCTTAAGTAGCGTAGTTTCGAATAAATGTAAATAGCTTTATCATGTTTCTATTTGATATTGATAAGGTACGAATTTGATGCTCCAATCATTTTTTTCATTTTATTTAAAATATTCCAGAGTTTATAATCATTTTTAATAAGAATTTGGTTAATATTTTAAGAATAGAGAAATCACATTCATAAAGCCTTAGCAGAAATTTGGTTTGTGGTGGTGGTGGGGATCAGAGTGTGTTCCTTTGACAAGCAATCTCATAGAGACCTCTTTCTAAAGTAGCTGCCCATGATGATCTTCTCAGGAGCAGCCGCAAACATATAGGGCCTCATTTTTTAAACTGCACCATATTTCTTGAGGAATTCTGTCACTCTTCCCCTCGAATAATGAAGAGGAGTCCAATCAGATATCAAAACTCAACATCTTTAGTTTTTGCATTTATATCAGCTTGATGATTAACGAGATATTCAACAACACTAAGATGACCATTATAAGATGCATAATGAAGAGGAGTCATATTAAATATAAAAAATCAGCACAATTATCTTTCGCATTTATATCAGCATTATGATTAACTAGATATTCAACAAAAACAAGATAACCATGATCAGCAGCCCAATGAAGAGGGGCCCGATCATCTTCATCTTTAGCATTAATATCAGCTTCATGATTAACCAGATATTCAACAATATTAAAATGACAATTTTTAGTAGCAAAGTGAAGAGGTGTGTCATCATATTTATCATTTGCATTTATTTCAGCTTTTTGATTAACTAGATATTCAACAACACTAAGATGACCATTTTGAGCAGCTAAATGAAGAGGAGTATCATCAAATATAAAAACTCAACCCATATATTTCTTGAATTTATATCGGCTTTTTGATTAACTAGATATTCAACAACAGTAAGATCACCTTCTTTGGCTGCTAAATAAAGAGGAGTCTCATTAAATAATAAATCTCAAAATTATTATTATTCGCATTTATATCAGCCTTTTGATTAATTAGATATTCAACAACACTAAGATGACCTTGTTGAGCAGCATAATGAAGGGGAGTCGTGCCTTCATTATCTTTTGCATTTATATCAGCTCCATTTTCTGTCATGAAAACTAATAATGGTAGCTGGAAAAACTCAGTTGCTTTACAAACAAGATTTGGTGTAACAAATTGAAGTCCTTGACATAAATGGAAGAGATCAAAACAACCACTACAGACAACCATAGATAATACATTATCATTAATCACAAATCCCTTCATTAACAGATGTTTAAAGGACTTGATTGAGCCATGAAATCCTGCAAATGATAAGAGATCAAGATATTCTAGCTTATCACTCCACTCAAAAGGGCTCCATTTAGCTTTTTGTTGAAAATTATCAATATTCAATAAATCATCAATCACATCAAACTTAAGACAATACTCGATACTTGATTGCAGATAACCAAATTCGATAAATTGATCAATATCTTTATCATTCTCAAAGAAAGATTCATCAATATTAGAGGGTTTGGATTTTCTTCTGATAAATCTATCAAAATCGTTGATCTCTTTCCGAAAATAAAAGCACAACAAGAAAGAGTTTTCGTTTCCCAAAAATGGTTCGATTTCTTCAAATTCCAAAATACCTCTCTTGTACAATTGATATATCAAAACTGGGCAAACATTAGATTTTTCTAAAAGTTTTCGCCGGAAATCGGACAATTTGCAATACTCAACAGATAATCTCACTGCTTTGTCGAGTTGATGGGGTCGAATCTTAGGTAATATAACAATTCGATTGATACAAAACTCCATATCATCAATAATAATTTCATTTCCATCTCCAAAAAGAAATCTCTCAAATGTAATCTTCTCTTCCATCTGAAAAAAATAACATTTTAATAATTGTTTGAAATCGGCTGGTATTTCTTCGAGAAAAGTGATTCTATTTCATTAAAGCAGTCCAAAAACATAGAGAAGGATTCTTCGGAATCTTCATCGCTGACAGAAACAATTATATCCAAAGAAGATTTGACTTTTAAGAAAAATTGAAAGATATTATTGGAGTTTTCCCCAAATTCACTTGATATTGATATCTATTGGGAAAAATTGTATGATCAAAATCGGATTTGATATGGTTGCTATTGAATATTAGTTCGATGAATGTTACATAGATTGGACCGATGAGATGTTGTTAGAGTAATGGTAGTGTTCTGAGTCCTAAGGGGCTCATTTCAGACTTGTTAAAAAAAATACACCTATTCAATGATTGCAACAACTTTGAAATGCTCAAAGTCTTCAATTAGTAAGTGCATCAAGTTTATGAATGAAAATGTGGGAGGATTTCCACCAAAATCTTGTATGGGAAGGCCCTCAAAAATCACAAATGAAATAAAAAGTATAATTGAGGATTATACCATTATGAATCCAGCTCATTCTGATTCAGATCTCCAAAATTTCTTGAGTGTTCAAAATTATTTAAATATTGGGAGATATATATTAAATAGGGCTAAAAAGAGCCTTAACTTTCGATGGAAGCCTCTGAAAATCAGACAATTATTATCCGAGAGACAAATCAAAAATAGAATTCAATTTGGAAGATTTTATCAAAGAGAATAATATCCAGAGTCATAAAATTCTATTCTCTGATGAGTCAAGAATTTCAATTCAGAATGATTCTCAATACATCTGGAGAATAATAGGAGATGATTCGGAGTCTGTTTTTTGTATAAGTCAAATTCCCAGTGTCAATAATGATTTGGGGTTGTATTGGATACAATTATAAATCTAATATTATTCAAATAGAAGGATCTTTGGATTCCGAAAAATACATTCAAATGCTCGAAGACCACCAAATTTTTGAAGAAATTGATAAAATTCAAAGGAAAAGGTAACTATTGGTTTCAGCAAGATGGGGCAACTTGCCATACTTCTCAAAAAACTTTAAATGAGATATCCAAAAAATGTTCAGTTTTCCCTAATTAGCCTGCAAACTCACAGTATTTATCTCCAATAGAAATATTATAGGGAATTCTGAAGATATATATCAAGATTTATAAACCCAGAACGAAAAGGGATCTTTTATATTGGATTAGAAAAGCTTGGGACATGATTCCTTATTCCACAATCAACAAACTTGTCCTATCATTTGAGAACCGAATTGACCACATGCTTAACAAAAATGGTTCAAGCATACAGGATGATTTAAGGAACCATCGGATTAAAGAGGTTGATGGATTTGAAGATTTAGAAGAATACCCTTGGCGACAAGATGAAAATGATTTGTTAATTGAGAAAGTTCAGGTTTTAGGTCAAAGATGGGATACAATACACCATTTCTTCATTAAAAGATCACCATAAATGATTGAGATATGATGCAAAACTCTCAAAAATTTGAAAAAACTCCCGACAATTTATTCAATTCTTCCTCAATAAACACCATTGCTCGAAAATGAGTTTAGATAAACTTTGGTTATAAAGTGCACACACTCGCCCACCCCTCACCACATCTTGCACATTGGTCAACAGCAATAATAAGATTATCAAATATGTTAAAAGAAAAACTTGGTTTACCAACTGACCCCCCCACAAAATATGTTTTATTAAATAGACCACCAAAAAAGAGTCGAAGAATAGCCAATTTTGAAGAATTTACCAAAGAAGTTAAGGAAAAACTCCCTCAATACCCATGGGAAATTTTCCCTGATCCATTTCCCTCTTTTGCTGAAGCTGCAAGGTAATGGTGCCATGTCAAAGTCATTTTTGCTCCAGCTGGTTCAAACAATGTGAATATGCTATTTATGAAACCAGGAACGGCTATATGTTTGGCATTAGGTGATAAACTTACCTGGCCAGAAATTTCACATTCACAAATACAATCCATTCATATCTCGATTTTTGCAATTTTTGGAATGATTCACTTTGGTTCTGGTCAAAATCCAGTCAATATGAGCATTGAGATAGGATTAGATGCTTTGAAAAGGGCAATTTTTGCTCAAGAACATGGATTTTTTGGTTGATTTCTAAACTCATTCCCAAAATTCTATTTATGGTCAATTGATTTCTGAGAGAATTAAATTAAAAATTGTATTGAATAGTTTATTTTTAAAATGAGGCATGAAGATTGTTATTCCACCAAAGATATGGCCTTCAACTAGAAAAAACGGCAAGATTATTCTTTTTATTGCAAATCAACTGATCTGGGGCGATCACTATTAGAAAAATTATTGAATGCAAAGTCTGGATTTGACAATTGCACAAGAGAGGTGTTTTTGATGAAATTGGACCATAAAAAAATCGAGACCCTTTCTTGGCCAGCATTTATTTTTGGAAAGAAATCAAAGATTTCGGAAGTTTAATTAAAAGTAAGTCCAAGTTTTTTGGAATTTATGAATCATTATTTGAGAATGGAATGATATTAAGAAAGTCACCCACACTACACGACAATCACATGAATCAATAAATGATAATAGATTTGCACATTCTCTTTTTGTCCAAGTGAGGCCTTTACAATTGCCAATTTATTTGTTAATCGTTTTTGGTCACTCCACTTTTGATTAATTAATAGAAGTGACAATGTTTAAATGGTTTAAAAGGAAGGATGACTATAAAGAAATCTTCACTTGTGATGAAAGAATTATTCCAAACATTGTGTTTGACTATTTTGAGATTCCTGAAACCGAAATTAGGAACAAGGAATTCATTTATATTATGAAGAAACTCAACAAGATTTATTCAAAGTCATTTGATAGGGATTATAGACCTGATGAGTTTTTCGTGTATTCATGTGATAAATCTATTGATTTTCTCTCAGCTGATAGAAAAGAAATTCAATTATTTGTGAATTATATTAAGTCAAGACCAGAAATGGATGCTTTTTTAATGAAATATGGTTATGATAAACAGACTAAAAAACCATTACTTGAAAAAACACTTCATATTGATTATTTATTGAATAATTGTTCCATTAAACGCTTGGCAACGAGCAAAAAAGGTAGCATTAACAAAAATTATCTTGATCAATCAATGGATTTTCGAATCGGGGAATATATGTTTCTATTTGATCGCTTGCCTTGTTTTAATTATTCTGATTTAATGGATCTCAGTTATCAAATAGATATCTCCCGATCCGAAGCATATGACTATTGGAATTATTATAATAACTTTTGGGTAGTGTTTGGGTATGATGAATTGTTTTCTCCTATGGAATACGCTAGAGCTTTTGAAGATGTTTATTTTAGAAATAAACTTGATTTTAAAAACCAAATCATATTATTGCGGTTGTCAAGAAACGATCTACTTGGATCATATGATGGAATTGATGGTGTATACTATTTTCTTTTTGCTCTAGATATGTGTATTCAGAATGGGGTCCATCCCAAAAGATTAGCTGCTTGGATGCTAAATGGTTTAAAAATGTATAGGAAAAAGAAAGAAGTGATAATGTTTTGCAAATTAAATTCTATATCTTTATAGAGTTATGATATCAAATCATACTAAATTGGCCATTGCTATATAGTTTTTTTAATGAAATATTTCCATATTGATTTCTGCATTTTTGTTATTATGAAGTGTTTTAATCCAAAAACCAGTTTTATTGGGAGGAAAACAACTCGGAACCGATCCCTCCTCACCCAATCATTGGGCAAGAAGCTCAATACCACAATTACCTGAGTAAATAAATGTAAAAGGCTTTACATAGATTTTATGCTGAGAATTGGATACCCTGTTTATTCCTTAGCAACATACGACGAAGACAATACTATATTGGTTGCTGGTGGTGGTGGTAAAGCCAAAACTGGTGTTGAGAATGCTATATCAGTTGTCAAAGTTTTATCGAATGAGCTAGAGTTAGTGAAAAAGCACCCCTTTCCTGATTGTGTTTCTATGGTTGCTACCAGTCATGATAAAAAGCATATTTCTGCTTTTGTAGGTCCGGATGTTATGCTTTTTGATCAAGATTTCAAAGAAATAAGTAAGTTTAGCACACCAATGGCTTCTATGATTGGAAAATGTATGGCTTTTTCCCCGAACGATGATATTTTGCTAATTATTGATGGAGATTTCACCCTATACTTACTAAAAGTTCCAACTTTGGAAGTGATTGCTTCAAGATCCCCTGATAAAAATGAAGAAACTATGAAGATTATACCAACAAGAGCATGCTTTCATGGAAATGGCGAGTCCATTGTTTTGGTTTTATCAAATGAGAAAAAAACCACACTTAACAAGCCAATTGAGGGATTCCCAGAGATTGCTTCATTGAAAGGATCTTTTGGTATCGAAACAAAATCAATATACAGTCTTGGAGATAGTATAATTATCAATGGTATTAATACAAAACTCAAACAAACAGCTATTTTGCTCATGAAAGAATCCAAAGGTACCCTAATGAACACACATGTGGTAAAACCTACATTTGGTGTCGTAACATCAATGGTTCCCACAAAGAAGTCAATTGCTACAGGTACCAATGAAGGAGATGTATATCTATTGAACAAGAGCTCTCTTGGTAGAATGAGAGTAACAAAACGAGTTCATGGATTTCCAGTTACATCCATGATTGATTGTGGAGATGTTATAGTGTCTGGTTCCCTTGATGCAACCATCAAAATAACACCAAACAAGGAGAAATCATTCCAAATCACACTGCTAATATCTATTGTAATTCTTGCAATCGCAGTGTTATTGCAGATTATCCGGTTCATCAACAAATAAAAGATAATTAAAGCTAAATCTGTTTTATTATCTCTCCTTTGATTCTAGACTGTTTTCTTTCCATTTGTTCTATCCGGATGTTAGATTGATATCCTATTCCCTCTTGATTTTTTATCACCAAAAAAGAGTTATCCTCCATAACCCTACATTATCAAATCTTATCAAATTTATAACCAATTATAATATATATATACCACCATAAAACAACTCTAATATTAATATGTTGGATTTGAGAGAGGTATTGACGAATCCTTCGAATTGGTTTGTGATTTGCTGATTATTATGAGTTCATAATGCTTGGAAGTTTTTAATACCATACTGATTGACTCTTTGGTAATAAATATTACATTCAAATGAAGGATCATAAGACTTATTTACGAATAGATTAATTATTATAATTGGAAACAAGAATAGCACCTTTTGTGGAGTCCATCTGTATAAGATTAATCACTGAATGTTTAATGAAAGCTCCCATTCCATATATAAAGCAATACTTCCATATTTATCATCAATCTATTATAAATCATAACTATAAATGCTTGATTCTGTTTGATCATCAAAAGTATGTCCCCAAATTTATACATAGTTCATAGAGTCTCTCCAGGTAACACGGAATGTAAATATCTTTCAATAGTTTATTAACGATTAATAATTTGTTCAAGTTGTTTACAAGAACCGTTTTCATAAAAATGAGCGAAGCGAAAAGGAAAGAATTTCGAGCATATTTAGATGATAAAGGGGCAAGTGATTCGATTAACAGAGTATTAATGTCTTTATATGAGGAGCCGGTTCTTCCAGAAGATCCAATGGACTATATTAAACAATATTTAGGGAATCCAAAAGGGGTTGATTCGGGTGCGATTAAATCTCAAAATCAATCTCTAAAGCAAGAAATTGCAACCCTTGAAGCGCAAATAGCTGCTATTAAGCAAAGATTATGAAATAAATATCTTCATGCCATAATTTTGAAAAATATTTAAATTATTACGTTGTCTTTAAAAGGCATCAGAGTCATCATTACCTACAAGGCCAAGTTCATCACCAGATTCGAGAAGTCCCTTGTTATCTCCGTATTGCGGGATATTGAAAGACTTCTTCACTTTTTCGAGAATATCAACTTGTTCCTTATTCTTTCTTCTCTCTAAATTCTTCTCTATCTCTTCTTTCTTCTTTTTCTGTACCTCTGATTGTTTTTGTAGCTCTTTCTCGAAATAATCAACATTCCTATAGTGTTGGAAGTACACTTTGAACAAGTCCTGAAGTTCCTGCTCATGCATTTCATATTCATCCATAAATGCAGGACGAATAGTCTGAACAGACATAAGCCTCTTGGATTGCCTTTCGAGTTCATGTTTTCTCTGCTTTATCTTTGCATTTAGAGCATCCTCATCAGAGTTTAGTCTATCTAATTCTCTTGTTAGTGTTTCAAGCCTTGTCGCAGCCCCATCAACTGCAGAAAGCACTCCCTTTTCTACTTCATCTAGAGGAGGAGAAGTCTGAAGAATAGCTTTCCTCATTTCTCGGATTTGTATTTCTTTTTCGAGTTGATCGAACAAAGCAACGGATCTTTTTGGAACTGATGATGATAATGTGGTAATCTTTTGTGTATTTGTTGGTTTTGATGGAAGTGATGTTTTTTTCTCTCCTCCATGCGAAGTTGATCGGATTCCTTGATATATTGGGGATGCAATCTTCAATAATTCTCTGACAGCAAATCTATCAGAAGCATACAGTTTCTTAGGGTTCAAACGAAAACCAGACCTTATTGCCATTTGTTGCACAACACCCCTTACAAACTCAACGCGGCCGTGTTCATTTGATAGCTCAGGAAGAATGACAATTTCTGGATCATATAACGTAGAAAGCCAATGAAGTAAATTAGCCATGAGTTCAAAATTGGGTGTGTCGAAAGAGTCGATGCCAACAGGTTGTGGATATCCTAGAGTTCGAATAATCTCAGTAAACTGACGTAGCTCTCGGAAAGTCATTAAATAATAACGTTCGCGAATACGGTTTAATTAAAGACGATTAATAAACTTGACCCGGGAAAACATAATCGTTACAATTAATCAGTTATAAAACCAAAATTGGTTTACTCAACGAAGTACTTCTTAACAAAGCTGGTAAATATTTCAATATCCTCCATGTTTGTGTAAGCACCAATTGAAGCTCTGACAGCTCCGAGCGGTACTCCATTAACAATGTCAATGCTGTCATGGCAGCTGGTTTTCTTTGAGTAGTATTCCTGGACTTGTTCATCATTTAAATTGCTTGCCACTGTACATCCTCCGGGGTTACAAAAACATCCAACCCTAATATTAATATTTTCTGCGGCAGCATTTTTCATAACTTCATTATATCCAACAAAGCCACCTGTGCTATTCAAGAAATTGAATGTCATGATTGATCCTTGCTTCTTTGGATCATTAGCAAAATGGTTTCCATAAATCCTAACAGCTGGTCTCCCATTAGAATGCCTCAATGCGTTTAATCTTGTGAACAATTCTCTTGTTACACACCATGTATGTTTGTTGATATTATCGATACCTAGTTCATTCAATTTCTTGAAACCTTGATTAAGGGCAACAATGGATAGAAATGGTACAGTCCCGTCTTCGAACTTGGAACAACCTCTTGGCTGGAATAAAGCGTAATCTGTTCCACATGTTGCTATAACAACTGTGCCACCGCTGAATCCCATTTTTCTTAGGTGTCTCATTGCATCATTGCGCACCACCAAGGCTCCAAGATTTGGGAAGCCAAATATTTTATAAAAGCTCATTACAACGAAATCAGCAGGAAATTCCTTCAGATTGAGTTTGTTTGTGGACAAAAATGCAGCAGCATCTAGAAGCACATACCATCTTCCGCCTTTGGCAAATCGTTCTCCAAAATCAGTACTCTTAAATTTTTGCACTAAATCCAATGGATACTTCTTTCCAGCAAAGTTCTCTTCGGTCGGGTAAGCAAACAAATGGAAAGGTTCTTCAGATGTGGTTTGCTTTTTATTTCCATTTCCTGATAAATCTTCAAGATCAACAGTTCTGAATTTCGCACCCCAATGCATTGCCCACCTTCGGATACCCAATACACTATTATGGTTGTCACGAGTATACAGATAAAGAGAATCTTTTGACCATGGAAAAGATTCAGCAAGGAGTCTCAGTGATGCAGTTGCACTTGCTGTAAAAATTACAGTGTATTCATTTGGATCAGCACCAACAAAATCTAAAACAAGATCTCTAGCTTCTTCTACCATTTCAGTGGTTAATGATGAAGCAGGAGAAAGTGAATGTGGATTTGCAAAAAGTGTTTTCTCGTACATACTAAAAATGTCTTTCATTTGAGAAGTCAAATACAAGCCACTACCAGTGTAATCAAGATAAACTGATCCATTCATATGTTTCATATCATGTTTCCGAATATGTTCCAGTTTGCCACCGTATCCGTAGTCTTTTGATAAAGAAGTCTTAAAATCATAGGATGGCTTCTGATTCTTGGAAAACATTATATAACCCACAAATGCGGCTTGAATGAGCCCTATAATGGTCACTGAGTTAATAATTATCCATTTGGTTGAACAACACATACTCAGATTCTCAATAAAAATCTGATTTATTCTTTACGAAAAGATCTGTGGCCAGATAGTTTGAATTGAAAATTATCGGATAATCGTAATTTATTTGTCCAGTCAATTGTAAATTAACCTGATCCTATACCCTGATTCATAAAAAAAATACGAGAAGCACTTGTTTTATTTATTTAGTATATTTATCAACAAAATTCCATAGTTTTTTGACTTGATTCTGTGATAAATCAACAATATCAACTTGTTCAACATGACTATCATTTTGAAGTTCCAAAATCTCCAAAACTTCTGGAATGTTTTTAGGAGACAAACAATTTTGGAGTTTTTCTGCAAGCATTTTAAGAGCAATTTCTTCAAAGGGGGCTTCAAGATTGGTTATGCTGATTGATTGTTCAGTGCATGAAATTGCATCCGGTTTTTTTGAGAGTAACAAATAAAACTTAAGCATCATTTCAGTAATTTTATCGAATGAAAATTCTAAAAACTCTTCTTTGTACCTTTTTTCGAATTTTTTCAACAAATAATCTGCAATGTAAGAAATTGCACTTGGAGGTGGGTTGATTGTTTTACAATTATCAAAAAGTTTCCTCATATCATTAGCAAAATCGATTTGTCTTTCATACACGCTCTGATCAATCTTATCTTTTATTTTTTTTAGATCTAAATAATCTCCAAAAGCATCCTTATATTTCTGAATAATTGATCTATCTACAAACTCATAAAATGTACCCGATAATTTATCGCTATGTATCAAATTCCAAATATCTTTGCATTTTTTCTTCTCATGATTGTTCATTAATTGTTATGTAAACTACACTTTATTTAAAGAAGGTCATTCCATGTGATTCCCGACTTTTTAGATTTTCCATTATCTTTTATTAGATTAGGATTATCTTTGATTAACATTTCCAAATTACTGGCAATATTCTCCGAGATAGCTCTTGCCTTCTCTGACCAATGTTCTTTTGATGTCTTTCTTGCAATGGGTAAGAGGCATGACTTAACACATTCTATGTCAAGTTTTAAGATGGATGAGAACTCATTTGATAAAATACTGTTTCCAGTTGACTCAATAACCCTTGAGTTATAAGATTCTAAACATGAAGAGATGATTAATATTATTCTGCGCACAACCATACATAAATGGTCTTTATGAAGATTTTTAGCTGCTTCTGCTAACAAAACAATACAAATTGTTTGGCTTGTTGTTTTTGAATGGGGCCAATACATCATTATTCTATTTATTAGTGACAACGAATCATTTTTGTTAATATTTAAATAGCTCAAAATGAAATCTGCCAGAACTTGGTAGAAAAAAACAGAATACTTATCACTCAAGAGGGGAAATACAGATGTCCTTATAATATGGGAAAAAGCTCCAGATTTTGGTCCCTTATACAAACTTTTAAATCCCACAACGAAAATATTAATAATTGTCCTAATGTGGAAGGGTTTAATATCACCTTCACAATGTTGGTGAATAATCCAATTACACATTTGAATAAACACACCATGTGAATTGTGATTATATTCCAACCAAACTCGAATAATTTGAACAATATATGCTCTTTCATCATCATCAGGAGTTCCTGATATTAAAAATAGGTTTCTAATAAAATGAATGGAAAAATATGAGAGATTTGGACAAAACTTAATTAAACATAGTAAAATCTTATAACAAATTTCAATATGCTCCCATGAAGACTCTTTTGCCAAAGGCACTTCTTCTAGTAAAAAAAATGATGGGTTATCTTCCGGAAAACTCCTCATGATATTGAACATACACATATCAAACACTCTGCAAATATTTTCATAAGGCATTTTTTCTATAGACTTGATATCTTCAACAAGTAAAAGTATGTTCCTCAAAGCCTCAGTTTTGGAGTTTATATGGTTTTTTCGGTTATTACCATGATGAAATTCTATTATCTCACTTGAAATGATAAGATTTTTGTAGAATTGCTCAACAAAATCTGGGTCTGACATCGATCTCAAAAAATCTGGCTTTTTTATCGGCACATATATCTTTGTTCTTGATTTTGAAGTTGGTGACGCAATGAATGACCTATTACTAGACTTAAAAGTCATTTTTTTGACAACAGGGTCAGTCAAATAGATATTTTTGGAGAATAATGTTCCTTCATTTGTTCCATTAGAACAATATTTCTTGATGAGCCTGATTTTGTTTGAGGGATCGATCTCACAAAGTGACAATGAAGATCTTTTTTTCGTATAGTGCCTTAATAACATTGATTAACCAATATAACTTAAACAAAAAGTCAAATTATAATCAACTTGTTTCAAAAATTCTGAATTTAAATATCTCTTTATATATAACTTATTGAATAATATATAATTTTATAAAAAACATTGATATTAATAATCCGATTACAATTTTATTGAATTCACCTCAATTTATTATGATTAATGAGATAGAAATGTAAGGAATATCAAGATCAGTTTTTAATTGTATTAGCTGTGAAAAAAAATGGACGTTTAGAATAAATGGATGAGTTTATCGAAAAGCTAGATCCTGTTACACCAGATTATGAACCGACACAAGAAGAAATTGAAGAATATGCAACATGGTTAGGGGCTAATCTAGAAACAGATAGAAGTCTATTGTGGATTGCTAGAGATGCATTAAAATCTCCAATTCCCGAAGGCTGGAAGCTATATGAGCGAAAAGATCGGGCATCAGAACCATTTTATTTTAATACAAAAACAGGTGAATCACTTTGGGATCATCCACATGATGAATACTTTAGAGAATTGTTTCGAAAAGAAAAGAAAAAATTACTCTTAACCGAAAAACCTACGTCTATACTTAAAAATAGTGGAATTGGAAACAAAACCGTACCATTTTCACCAACAATTGATGATGAGTTTGAGAACTTTAAAGAAAAGCAACAAATGATATATGATCGAATGAAGGAAGAGATAAGAGATTCTTATAAGAAACAATTAGAAAACGAGAATGCAATTATGATCAACGAAATTGTTGGAATCAAGGAAGAGCATAAAAAAAAGATGGATTTGTTTAGGCACCAAATCGAATCAATGGAAGAGGAGCATAAGTATAAAATCAGCAGCATATCTGAAAATCATTATAAAGATGTTGAACAAATCAGAATTAATCATGAAAAAGAAAAAAATGATTTGGAACATCAATTAACAAAGGAAAAAGAAGAAATTAAGTTATTGATTATGGAGAATGAAGCCAAGATGGATGTAGAAAGAACATTATTATATCAACTCAACACAAATATCTCAAATCATGAACAGAATTTAAAAAAGATTTGTATTAAAAATGAAAACGAAATAAACTTAATCAAAAGTCAACATATGGATTCAATTAGAGATATTGAAAACCAGAATGAATTAGAAATAAATAGAATTAGAAAAGAGCACGAACATTCCCTTCGGAATATGAAAAGAGATCACGAGAAAACTGTTCAAAAGTATATTGAAGATCAGAAGGATATTCTGGAGAATGAGAGAAAAAGTATCATAGAATTATATCGGAACCCGGAATTGATTGCTTCTTTAAAAAATAAATTCAACGAAAAAGTAGCACTAATTAAGCAAGAACATGAAAATGAAATAAATGAACTAAAACAAGACAATGAGAAGGAAATCGAATCATTTATTTCTAATCATGAAAGAAAACTAAACAAATTGAAAAAACAAAACGAAAGGGTAATTAACGAAGAGAAAAAAAAGAAAGATAGAATAATCAAACAAAATGTTGAAGAAATTGAAAGCATGAAAAGACATCATCATGATTTAATAACAGAAACAAAATATAAATGTGAAAAAGAAGAACGGAAGTTATATATCCAAAACAATCAGTATCGAAGTCATCAAGATGTTGTCATGATGAAAGAACCACCTAGCGATCTTTCTCATAAGAAATTGATTTTGAGTTTCACTAACAATTTCTATGTTTTTTCCATGCACCCTAAAGAAATCCCTCAATTCTCCATCAGAAATCAATATATTTTTTCCAATAATTCATTCGATGATTTTCCCACATTTAACAAAGTTGTTATTCCGAATAACTCTCAATTAGCTAAAATCAATTTTAATATTACCGAATCCACAGATAAATTGTCCTCCGAGATTAACAAAAGGTTAAAAGATTTGAACAGCATTAAAGAATCTGGGGTTTCTTTGATTAAAACAGAGCAACATTCGGTGGTTACATTACTTGAAACACAAACAGAGGAAATCGCACACATATCAATGTCATTTCAAAAAATTATTAGAGACATGGAACTGGAAAACAATGGAATGAGAGCTATGAAACCAAAATATTACCCAATGAAAGTAGGCTTTTAATAAAAATGTTATTATTTATCAAACATTCTATTTACATTCTATTTCTTCATTTTCTCTTCTTACTGATCTCCAACGAGATTTATGAAGATGAAACCCCATAATTTGAAATGAATGAAGCTTGATTGGAGAATTTGGTATCAAATCCTGGAAGACTCGGAAGAATAGAGGACCAAAACTGATTCCAAATGCAGAACCATCAAGAGAAAGTATATTATGTGAATATGTATGATATACGTCTCTACACCGTGGACAATATGTGCAACATGAATCACGACCAGGAATATTTGAAGAACCTGTTGCAATTACAGGCTGGCCCCCACATTCTTTCCTTGGACATTCGCCAAAAACTTTTTCCAAATATTTCTCTCTCATTTTTTTTAACCCATTTTCTGACAAAATATATCTAGAGTGAATAAGAAAATACAAATCCTGGACATTTTGTATCAAATTGTGATAATCAATAATTTCATCAATGCTGGATATATCTCTTATAACGGCCAATGACTCTTCATATCGCTGAATCAAGTCTGACAATCCATGCATATTGAAATTATCGAATAAAAAGTCCTCTGACACAACACATAACCAATTATAACCACTCTTTTCAACAAATTGCTCAGGCCACGAAACAGAATCTTCATTAGATGAATTAGAATGAAAATCGCTAATTTCACTTTGACTGAATAAAAAATCTCGTCCATTCAAGTCATTGTTCATCACTGTTTACAGATAGATGCTAAAATTAGTTTTCTTTTTTCCATTTTCTCGGTGTTTCGATAAGTATAATTGCGAACCTTATATACATAAGTATTTTGAAAGAACTGATGCTGATCTAATTCAAGTTCAGATCGTCTCAAGGCATGGAGCAAGGACGCCTTTGCATCTATCCCCAAAATTATCTAACATATGGACGTGTTCAAACACAGAATTATCTTCACAACAAAGAAATGTTTCGAATTTTATTCATGCACATGTTTCTTTTGGGAGATCTGTGTTTAATGGAAATTGCCATTTTGGTCAATTGATAGGAAAAGGAGTTGAGTCATTAAACAGAATGGGTGTTTATTTGAGAAATATATATGTACATCAAATGAAGTTCTTACCAAGTAAGTATCATTCAAAAGTTATGAAGTTACGGTCTACTCACACACTACGAACCATTCATTCTCAAATGGCTATTATTAATGGGCTTTATCCAGGAGAAAAGAATGTGATAATTGAAACAGCAGATAAGAATTATGACCCATGGAGAAGAACATCATTGGTGTGTCCAAAACTGAAGTTTTTTTTTGAGAATCTCACAGGAACCAGTGAGTGGATATCCATGGGGCTGCAAAATGAAACAATTATGAGAAGTTTTGAAGAGAAACTTGGAATCAAATGGAATTCTGTCCATGATATTGCAACTTCTGCAATGTGCCAAAAACTACCCTTGCCTCCAAATATCACGGAGTCGATGATTGATGATGCACTAAGGCTAAAATCACGACAACATCAGTATTTATATAATCATGACAAGATATTCCCATTATTTTTTGGTTTTCAAGCAGCAGATCTTCTGAATGAAATGCTTGATAGGATTAATGGGAAATCATCAAAGAAGTTTATTCATTGGTCTGCACATGATGGCAATATTAATGCATTCTTAGGTTATCTTGGATATGTAGATTCTGTCTGGCCCCCTTATGGGTCTTTTATAACAATTGAATTATTGAAATTCCGAAAAGAAGGAACCCTGTTTCTCCAGTTTCGATACAATGGAAGGATAATTCGAATCCCAAGATTCTCATTTAACAAAATCATTCCATTCAGCGAGTTTCAAAAGTTTGTTAATGACCACATTCCAACTCTGTTTGAAGATTGCGGGTTTAACAACACAGATTTTAGGTTTACTGATACTTCAATCTCCGATAATTTTTGATTCAAAAAATGCCACTTTTATGCATAAATTTCGTTAGTAAATGTTTGGGCAAGAAAGTGAAGCCCTAGAGAGAATGCGAGCACAAAAACAATCACAATATGCTATGGACCTACGAAAACAAATTGAGGACCAACAAAAAGACTATAGGAATAATATTAAAGCAGGGGCAAACCAAATTTTGGGAGTACCTCCTGTAAGAATAGCTGATCCTCAAATTGAAAGACAAAATATACCCAAAAATCCTGTTATGAATTCATCTAGGAGCGCTCCTCCTAGATATCAGTATAATCCAAACGAGATGATGCCTCGACAGGAGCAATATGTTCCATCAATTGAACCATCGCTTCAACAATTCCAATATAATATTGATAGACTTTTATCTGTTGAAATCCCATCAAGAATAAAACCTTGTGAAGATTCAATAGATAACATGAATGGGAAACTTGAACGACATATTGCTTCATCTAGAGACAACATGCTAGCATTGAGGGATAAAATTACCGAAGTTACTTTCACCCTTAACAATCTCACTCAAAGGATGAATGATAATAATGACAAAGTAAGAGAGGCATTGCTCTCATATAACCAAGAGCAGAATCGTCTCAGAGAATCAATAGATTCCCTGAATAATAAATTTAGCATCATGGAATCAAAGGTTTCAACTATAGATGAAACAGTTAAGACAATGTCACAAAAGCAGAAGTCTTTAGAAAGAGCGGTTACAGAACAACTGGATTCAGTTTCTCAAACAATGGGAGTAATAACCAAGAGTTATGAATCTGGGGATCACCATATCATGAATCAAATGGAAATGTTAAGTAGGAGTACATCAGCAACATTTTTGCAAGTTAATCAGAGTTTGCAATCATTTTCCAAATCATTGTCTGTTCTTGCCTCTGATGCCAGAAATAGTTTTTCCTTAATAAGGAACGAGCTTGATGATAATTTGAATAACATTCAAAAGCAAATTGACCAAAATGTTACAGATACATCTCAGAGCTTCACAATTCTTCAAGAAGAAGTGATACAGACAATATCATCTATCACAAATCATGTTGAGTTATCTTCAGGAGTATTAGAAAAGACTTTGACATCCGAAATCGTGGATAGGAAAGAAAATGAGAAAAAGATTATTGATTCAAATGCGGCATTGTTTGGTTCACTGAAACAGAGTATAAAAACTGTAGATGAAACAATGGGTGACCGAATTCAACAGGGATGTTCTCGGTTCATCACCTCGATGACGTCAGATTTCTCGCACTTTATGTCAGAATCATCGGCGAATGTTCAGGATTGCCAGATTAGGGTTAAAAACATGGAGCAAAGGTTGTCGGATTACATTATTTCTGTTGGAAAGCGGCAAGATGAGGTTTTTGAGCTGATTAATAAAATCACAACACATCAGCCCCAAGTTGCCGTGGAAGATATACTAGCTAGAATTGCTAAGCTTGAATCTTCACATAGAGAAATGAAACAAACTTCGAAAAATTCTTACCAAAATAATCAGAGCGACGATCATATGGAGATAAATGAGAACTTCCAAAGATTCAGAGTAATTTCAGAGATGCCTCACAAAAATAAGCGTTTTACAGTTCACAATTCGAAATCATTAAGTATTCAAAATCAATCTCCAAATCCATCTCAAGAAACATACGTTTTTGTGGCAGAACCAGAGAAAAAGAACATAAGGGGAATGGTCCTTGAAACACCCCAAAAAAGAGCTCCAAAAAGAACCCACAACAACAGGAAGAAGGACACCCAGTTGCCACTTGACGATTTACTAGATTTTGGACCAGCCCAATCTTTAGCAGAAATTCCCCTTTTGTTTTCTGAATCCGGCTCCTCCCAATTGAATAGTATAAAAACAATTGTATGAATATCGATATAATAAATACACAAAATATATAGATGTCCGTTATAGTATCCGAGAATAAAGATCGTCAAACCTCGATAGCTATATCTCAATCATCACGGCAGACGACTGCATTATCATCTATGGATGAAGAGCAGCGATCTGCCGTTTTTCGCGAGACCATTGTTTTTCCGTTGTTTTCTGAAGGATCCAGAGTTGTTACTCTCAATTCTCTTGTTGTGAGTGTTCAACTTCTTGTTTTAGGTTTTCAACTTGTTTTTTCAGCGATGATTTTTGGATCGACTCGAATATGGGCTGAATACGGGCCAAGACCTTTGCTTCCCCTTTTTAAAGTGTGTGATATTGGTGTTTTTAACCTAGCGTGGTCTGATACTCACACTTACTATATTGTAATGGGTTGTATTTCGATTTTTTCAATGTTATATTTTTTATATGCTCTTTCTCAATATCAAATGACTAGATCATTCACAAAAGTGCAGTTATACGTGTTTCAGTATTATTCGTTGGTTTTGGCGCCTGTTTTATCATGTATTGACTCGTATTTGCTGAGTAGAGCTTTGTATGAAATGTCTTTGGATTCTAACAACTCAAATGTACCGATATCTATTGTTTTTATTTTTATTGTTATTTACAATGCTGTTTTAGCTCATTATGCTAACGAATTTGCTGTTCAAACACCCGTTATTTCGAGGGCACTTAATGGTTCTTGGGATGCAGATGTTTTAAATTTCTTATATATGTATCTATGTGTTTCTGGTTTGTTTTCTAGGGTTTCTGATTTGTTTCCAAAGTGGATATCTTTCTTAATGTCAATTATAGCCATAGCGTTTGTAATTTTTGAGGTTTATTATATATCTTTTCTCCCGATGCTTCATCAAGGGACCAATACCTTTTTGTTTTCTTTTGCATGTGCAGCAGCAGGATCTGTTATTGTTGGAATGGTAAAAATGTTTTACTTTAACATCAAACCAATGTTTACTCTTGGTGTTTCTCTGACATGTTTATTCACTGGAACCTTTGTTTTCAAGTATTTTTCGAAGAAAAAGATCGAAAGGATTAAGAAGCTTCTCTCAATCGAAACAATAGGAGAAGATGGGACCGTAACTGATGCAATGAAAAGAGAGCATTTTGATTCTTTTTTGTTTACATCATCGAAAGATGCAATTTGTTATCTTCATGTTGGTGTAATGCACCAATGTGATTTATTCCTTGATTTTTCTTTCATGAGGTATCTTGTTGAAAACTATGGCGAACAAGATATTTTGTTTGCCGTTGCTCATATGGCTTCGTTTTTCCCAACCGAGCTTCAGTTTTATTCATATAGTTTGAATATTCTGAACAAATGTACAATTCTATCTGTACCTAAACAATATATGCTGTTTCAAATGAAAAGAATTCACGTACTTAGACAATCTTCAGTTTCAAGAGAAGCAGCGTCCGATGTTAGCAAATTACAAAAAGAATCACAATCAGCAATAGGTTCAATAAGAGGGTTTTGGTTGGAAATTGTCAATTCAAAGAATGATATTTCCTTTGCATCTTTGATTTATTTAAGAATATCAGCTAAAAGAGTTGATTCATTATTCCTTGATGCTACTGATCGCTTTAGTAATAACCAAAATATTTGTAATGAATATTCTAGGTTCTTAATTGAAGGTGAAGGAGATTTTAATAATGCAATCTTGTGGAGAAGAAAAGCTTTGATGATTGAGCAAGGTAAGCAGTTATCTGTTGATCATGCTTTCAGAGCATTAGTTAATGTTTATCCTGATTATTTGTATAAACACATTTTAGATACCAGAGGTGCATTTGTTAATAAGAATGTGTCAATGTCATCATCTAGCTTATCTGTTTCATCTGATACCAGTTCATCAGATCAATTTGGTTTTGAGCAACGCTATGAGGAAATTATTCAAACAATGTTTCCTCAAGGTAAGTTACGGCTTGCTTTACAAAGTGCTGTTCAAAGCGCAAAGTTCCCAGCTGTATCTTCTTCGTACTTATTATCGTGGATGCAATTTATTGTATCATGTGCTGTATTTTTAATAATTCTTTTCCTTCTTCCTAATGTAACTGATGAAGCAAGAGCAATGCTAAATGAAAATCGCGATGTTTCTCTTGCTATAAATAACATGCAATATATTGCATTTGTTGGTAGTGTCAAGTATGCCGAATTGCCTTCCATAAATAAGTTTTCTGGTGTTCAGGCAGTTTTGAATTTCACCAACATGCCAATCCAGTTTTTAGAGAATGTTTCGAATGCCATTTATCAAAGCGAGATAATTGTAAAAGAAAGTGCGGCCAGTATTGTTACATTAATGACTAATGTTGTGAAGAGTTTTATGCAAGATCCTTCAAAAAGGACAGAAGCTATTTCAGCCTTAGTTAACACAACAGCTTACTTTACTTTATTCAATTCTACATCAATGACTTCAGTTATCCCTACAACCCCCAAAGGTTTCATGTGGTTTTTTTCTGATTATGCAATTGAGACAGCATCAATGACATTTAATTCTTCATTGGTTAATGAAAGTATACTTAAAGAAAGGATTACTACTTTGACATTCAATCCAGTAACAACATCTACTCAATTGATGAATCTATATCAAGTTATGAATGATGCAGGTCATGAGGCATCAACTGTTCAAGAAACAGTAATCAAAGCTGTGGCTTTTGGGTTTGCAGCCGTTTTCTTCTCAGTATTTTTCATTTTACAAGTGATATTTGTTATTAGAGTTTTCAAAGAAATGTCATCAGTATCCACAATGCTTCGAAAAGTTGGAATTGATGTTGCTGAGCAATCGATGAAACCAATATCTTTGCAAGATAAAGAAGACCGAATTCCAAGCGGAACAGTTCAGTCTGCTCACGTTACTGATTTTACTCGAATATTTTTCCCAATGGTTTCTGTACTTTCAGCCATAGCTACTGCTGCTCTAATATCTGCGACTGGGATTGCACTAACAACAGACGCTGCCACCTCGAAAAGATTGTTTAATTGGTTTTATGATTCAACAATTCGTACAATGTCTCTCTCAAATGCAATCACTCTTGTTCCTCCAGTTATTTGTGGTGCCTACTCTCCCGCAGAAATTGTGCCATTGTTAGCTCAGCATATTCAGAATATGAGTGATGCTCATGAAAGGCTTATTGTTGATGCAATTGGATTTAGTAGTATATTGGATGCCGCACAACTTGATTCCCAGTGCTTCCCAGAAGAGTTACCTATATCCAAGATGTCTGCCTATATTCATTGTTTATCGATAGATAGGAAAGTCAATATGATGTATCAATACCTTACCCGTATAATTCAAAGGATAGCCAATATCTCATCTTTAGAAGATACGGATTATCTTACAGCTGCTTATATTTATGATGCTGTGCTGTTTACCTCATTCAAAGATTACTCGGATAAATTATTTACTGCTTGCAACGAGCATTTTGCTTCAATGGAACAAACAATTAAATTAATATGTGGGGCTGGAATGGGGGTAGCTTTGCTGTTCTTTATTTTATCTTCTCTTATCAATGGTAGCTTTAGTTTATCACTTCAAGCTGTTCAACAACTTATTTGTGTTCTTCCCCCATCATCTGTAGTGAGAAATACATTGCTAATGAACTTCATTATTGGAGCTGAGACATCAGAAAATGAAGTAATCATGTCACCTGCAGAATCTGTCATTTTTGCTTCATCAAATGCTGCCATTTTGTTGAATACCGAAGATATTATCGAAGTTGTGAATCCATCTTTGCAACGCATTACTGGATTCACTCCAGATCAAGTGCTTGGACAGCCTATTTCTTGGCTGATTTCAAAACCAGGCGGGTCTGTTTCTTCATCCTCTTCTTCTGATGATGACATATCATCAGCACATTTCTATCAAAAAATGACACAAATGCGAACCAATGCCAGTGATAATGTTGCTGTAGTTAATGTAAGATGTAATAGGGATTCAGGTGGCTATGTAGTTGTTAAGGCAACAATATTTGCATCCAGAAATGAACAGGGAATTCTTGACTCATTTGTGGTTCTTTTACGTGATATGTCACAAGAAATGGACCAGAAAAGACTAGTTCATGAAGCAAAGCGTAGGACTGATACAATTTTAGATTCGATTATTCCTCCACAGGTTCTTAATGCAATCAAGCAAGAAAATGCTTCGACATTATTCATGTCTGAAACTGCGGTGGTTATATTCATAGAAATCACAGGATTTGTTGAACAAGTCCATACAATGTCTCCAAAACAATTGATGTCTACTCTCAGTTCAATCTATGACAAATTTGAGGAGATTACTCGGAGGTGGCCTGCAGTTCATTCATTGAAAACCAATGATGATCTTTTCGTATGTTGTTCAGGGCTATTTGATTTCAAAGATGATTTAGTGGCTCAGAGCGAACAATCTGTAAGGTTTTGTCTTGAACTCAACCAGTCAATAGATGATATTAACGAGCAACTTTCTCTTAATATCGGACTTAAATTTGGTGTTAACATGGGCGGGCCTCTTGTTGGATCTGTTTTAAACCCTTTAACCCCAACATTTGATATATTAGGAGGCTTGATTGGTTTAGCAGTCAAAATGCAATGTGATGGTACAGCGGGTGTTGTTCAGATTTCTGAATCGATTGTTAAGCACTTAGATAAGAATAGATTTGATATAGAAAAGGGACCCACACTTACTGGTGCAAGAGGAAAGGCAGACCAAGTCTTTTATGTTAAGGGTTATCATGAGAATTAATTTTAAACTATAATTAACGTCTTTTAAATGTTTCGCGCCATAAAAGTTGTCTCACCTGTATTAGATATTCAGCTTCGCCATGCCAAAGACTTGAAACATATTAAAATTATGACAGAACAAAAACCTCAGATCGATGTTTCTACTCCCCCAGTTAACCCCAGGATTATTAGATATCAAAAAATGATAAAAAAATCTCGAAAGGCCCAAGCAGATTCTGAAAATGAAAGAATAAGGCTTATTAATGATCTCCATGAAAAGCAAATTGCAAAAAGATCTCAAACTTCAGCTTCAAATCGAAAAACTTTATTGGATTGGTCTCACCGAATACCATTATCATCCGAATCGCCCCCAAATGATAATTTACAAAATGATATACCTAGGCCTCAAACACCTAAGAAGAAGAAGCAATTATTGACAGATGAAGGTATGATTGTTTTTGATTCAACAATCAATTCTCCAATACGAACACCCAGCGTCCTTTCTCCTCCCAAAACACAACCTGTTAGTCCGCCTAACGAAAAGGAGAACGGAAAACTTTCCATTATGTCTGAAGAGCTTTTCAACAATATGTTACCATAAAACCAGGTTAAAAAACACCCATAGCATATTTCTGAGGAGTATTTTTTCAACATTCAATTTTTCTGAATGGCAGAACCTGACAGGAGCAGACTACATGTTTCTTTCTAGGATGATTTGTTCAATATTGGACATCATAAGCACGTGATATGATACTATTAATGATGATGGTGGAGAATTGGGGTATTGGTCTCGTTTCCTGAATTGTGTTGAAAATAATCGTTGGACCTGAGTCTTAATGAGTTTTTTGCGTTTCTACCAATTCAAGGCGAGGAAGCATGAGACAGTACCTGATGACAATGAGGGAACATATATTAGTGTGGGATATTCAGCACAGCTTGTTAATGAGGTTTTAAAACGAAGTGGGTTTAGATTGGTTGATGATTTTCTGGAAGCCAACCTAATTATTGGGTGTGAACTGAGTGAGAATCAATTTTTATCACTAAAACCTCATCAAAAATATTCACATTATGTTAATACTTTTGATCTTGGGACTAAATCTGGCTACCATAAAATTATGAAGAGTTTGGAACAAAAGATTGGTCAAATGCCACCTTTTTATCCAGAAACATATTCGCTTCCTGATGAAAATAATGCATTTATTCACTCTTTTTCTACTCATCCAAAGTGGATCATTAAGCCATCAGGTGGATCAAGGGGCGAAGGAATAGAAATTGTCGATACTCTATTAAATGTTGATCTGGATGATTCTTTAATAGCTCAAAAGTATATCCTTAATCCCATGCTGATTGATGGAAGGAAGTTTGATTTGAGATTTTATGTTGCACTAACATCAGTAGATCCTTTAAGGGTCTATGTATATGACAATGGAATTGTCAGGATTGCATCTGATGTGTATGCAAATAACCCTATTACGCAAAAATCTGCTCATTTAACAAACTTCTCTATCAACAAATCAAGCGAGAATTTTATCCCAACGAATGACATGTGTGATGATGGAAAAGGAAACAAATGGTCGTTTGCTCCTTTGTGGCCATATTTAGAAGCACAAGGAATTGATGCCAAATTACTGAGAAACAGAATAGAAGACGCCTTCACAGCACTGTTTATTGCATCGAGAGATTTGTTCATTCACCAAGTTAACCATAGACAGTCATTTGAACTCTTTGGAATTGATGTAATGCTAGATACAAACGGAAATTTTTTCATTCTTGAAGTTAATGTATCTCCAGCACTTGGTGTACCATCAAGATTGGATTTAGAAATCAAAGGTCCATTGGTAAAAGATTTCTTCAATATTGCACTCATTCCACACAAACAATCAAATAATGTCGAGAATAACATAAATGAATATGAAGAAGTTCAAAAAATACATTCAGGCTTTAGAATTCTCTATCCGACAAAAGATAGAATAGTTTCTCACTCCATGTTTTTTGCCCATAAAACAAAGCCTGACATTGAATTAGAGTGTCATGTAAATTGTTCTAACGATTAAATAGATTACTCAAACCGATTTTTTATTCACGATTAAATTTAACACAAAAATCCAAATTAACGTATTTTGTTCACTTTTTGAAGGGATTGTAAACTGCACGTTTTTTGGGCATTAATACATATGGATAACAAATCATTTACTCCACCAAGGAACCGGACAACTAATGCAATACCAACTTTTATGGACAAAACAGAGGATTCTCAATTGCGAAATGCATCTATTTCGAATTCATTTAGTAACCCGTTAGGTGAGATTTCCAGAACCAGAAATGAGCTAAATCAAGCCGTTCAAATGACTCACAGGCAACAAGAATCAAAAATTAAAGATATTGAGAATGAATTGATGAATGTTCAAAGGATTATTCAGCCAAAAATAAACAAAATTGAAAATACCCAGAAATTACAGCAAACTCAAGTTGAAAATATTAGAAATGAGTTTCAGAAGCTAATGTCTAATGATATCACACCTCTTCACCAGCAGGTTGATCAGATTGAAAGAGCTTTTGATAGGTTTGAAAAGAATGAATTGGATCCAAAACTATCTCCGATTAAAGCTGAAATAGAATCGATTGGAAACCTGTTAAGAACTCATGAAACCAAGAAGAAAGATAGAGAAAAGGAGCTTAATGACAGATTTGCTCGAATCAAATCTTTAATTGATGATGCACAAAAAAGCCTTCAGGAACGTCACAAGAAATTTACAACCATGTATGAAAAGAGAGAACCCCAGTTAAAGACTATTGAAACATCAATTAAAGAGTATCTAGGAAGATATCAAGTTGGTCCAGACCAAAATTCATCAATGGATAACCTCGAAAAAGATTTCTCAGATATTCAAAACGAAATCAATTCTTTTGATGAAGAAGTTCTTCAAAAATCTATAAGGAAAGCAACAACTACTATAATCTCACAGCTTAACGACTACGGAAATACCATTAGGAGCGAAATATCTGATATGGAAAATAAGATTGGCAATTTCCAAACTACAAATATGACTTTTGAAAATGAGGAAAGAGATATTGAAAAATCTATAAATACCGTGAGTGGATCCTTTTATGAATACTCAAATAGGATTAATTCCCTTACAGGTGATATTGAATTTCCATTGAATTCTTTAAGCAGCGAAATCGAAAATCTTGGCTCGCAGTTCCAAAAAGAAATCACTGATCCTTCATTTTATGGATCTTTTCAATCTGCTCTTGATCAATCTCAGAACTTTTTACAGGAAATGATCGGATATGCCAACGATCTTCTTACTTCTTTATCTGATGAGTTTAAAGACAAAGCTCAATCATTATATGATATGCAAAGCGAGAATATCGAAGCAATTAATAATGTTTTGAAAAAAGTTTATGGGGAAGGTTTCATGGTTCATTTGGAACACGCCGAAAAATTATCCAATTATTGTGTTGATGCAATCACTAAGATGAATGATCAAAGAAAAGAAGCAATCAAAATGCATATAACATCTGAAGAAGTTGAAATAATTATTAATAATATCCAAGATCGGATTAAGGCTGTTAAGCAAAAAATGAGTTCTAACAATGGTTCAAATACTTTGAATGGAGAATCTTTGAAATCAAATAGTAGAGCAAATCGGAAACCTGCAGAAGATGATAATGATGAACCCCAACCGGAACCAGTCGCCAAATCAAAAAGAAAGAGACCTGCTGCTTCTCCTGAACCAGAACCTGAGGAAATCGACGAACCACCACAGGAACCAGCCCCCAAACCCAAGAGAAAGAAACCAGCTGCTGCTCCTGAACCAGAACCTGAGGAAAACGACGAACCACCACAGGAGCCAGCCCCCAAACCCAAGAGAAAGAAAACAGCGCCTGCTCCTGAACCAGAACCTGAGGAAAACGATGAACCACCACAGGAACCAGCCCCCAAACCCAAGAGAAAGAAAACAGCGCCTGCTCCTGAGCCAGATATCAAGGAAGTCGATGGTGATAATATCCCAAATGATACACCAGCTCCTAATGACAATGGAGAAACAAGGAAAAAGAGGAGAACAAAATGAAATCAATAAACAATCATTTTATTGTAAAAGTTGGGTTCGTTTTTTTGGCTTTTTTCAATATGAAATATGAAGTTGCTCCAATTATGAGAGCTACTGAAGTAACTACGAGAATTTTGATTGAAAAACTCTTATTAATATTGTTATCAGTTTCATCAATGGTGTCTGGATATAGAATCATTTTTGTTTTTTTGGCTAGATCAACAGATATGGGTGTTCCTGATCCCTCAATAATCTGATAAAACTGAGACAACCGATCAATGTAGTTAGGAATTTCACTGGAATGATTAAGGAAAGTAATCCATTCATTCTCAACAAGAGATAAATCATTTCTTAATAATTCAAAGGTAGAAAAAAGGATAGAAATATAGCATTCAGATTTTTGCAATCCAGCAAGCATAAAGGAAGGAAGAAGGCTATTTTTGAGTAATTCTATTATTTCTGTTTGAGACAATAAAGATATTTGACCCGATATATTAAAAAAGAACTCATTCGAAATATTATCACAACCAAGCATATAGCAAAGTGTATTGAGAATTTGCAAAGAAAAAGAACTGGATTGAAGAGACAACAAGAGCTCAAATAATCCCTGATCTCCTCCTTGTGGATAAAACTGTAGCAATACACATATTTGTTCAATGAGCTCCTTATTATTAGTATTGATCATATTTTGATTCAAAAACAATTTGAATGAACAGCAATACAATACCGGAGTTAGAATTGATTTTATTGTGGAATGGATCTTTGATAATTCCACCAGAATATTTATTATGCTCGAAATAAACTCTGGCTTTCCGACCAATACATTTAACAATAAAAATGTCGAATTAATGAGATATGGAAGAATGTTCATATGATATCTAGATCTAAATGTTCTATTAATCAATGAATTAAGATAATCAAAAACAAAACTAACTTGGTCTGTGATTTTTGTATGATTAACAACAATGATTTGACAAATAATATGATATCCAAAACAAATAATTGATGGATTCGCATCGATTAATTCAATATATGTATCAATTTCATCTAAAATTGACTTAAGAAGTGCAGTTACAATGGGTAATGGATATAATTTTGATTGTTCGATTATCCCTGGATTTTGAATACTAACAATTGAATGAAAATCACGGGGAACATTATCAACATTTTTTGGAACAATTGTAGAAAAAGCCCTTGATCTAGGTTTATTTGGACACTCTGGTTTTTGATTAAACATTTGATAAGAAAAAAACAACCCTTTTCCTTCGTTGCATATATCTTCTTCAGATAACAAATCTAATGATAGCATATCATTTTTGAATAAATGAAACAACAAAGAGGAAAAAGATCTCCATCCTTCAAGTATACAAAATCCATACTCTTTTACAATTTTAAAAACGAATTGAAGAGCTCTATAGGACTTTTCTTGGTTAATATCACTTATTGAAAAAGCACAAAATGTTTTCAAAAAGTTATCAATTATATGTGTTTCTCTATAGACATAAGCTACTTTTGCGGTACCTTCTAGAGAAACCAAAGTAGATAAAAAATCTGTTTTTGAATTCAAAAATATTGTTGAAAGGATATTTGAAGAATATTTCCATATATACTCAAATAGTTGAACAGAGATCCCTGATTCCTTACCATCGTTGATTTTTGGATGCAAAACTCGTTGTTTTTGATTAAGTAGAACCCATAAAACTGGGTTAGAGTTAATAATATCACTCTCAACAACAACAGGAAAATGTGACACTGATTCAAATATATATTGTATGAAATGCGGGGAAAAATCTATACCATTATTTTGTCCCTTTAACATCTGGGAAAATGAATTGCTTGAGGGTTTATTAGTAATACTATTGTTATATAGTGATGTATGGAGCATTAACCATGCATATGATAAAACATGAACTGATTCAATTGAAGAAAACTGTGGATCTTGAGTTTTTTCATAATAATGCCGAGCAAAACAATCAAATATTCGATCAACAACCTGTGCTTCTCCAACAATTTTGAAACTAGATAAGAATAATCTGATCGAATTATCAAAACCAATATTTTTAAAATCAAATAAATCTAAATATGAATATAGTGTTTGAATACAAAAAGCATTATTCTTCGAGAAGAATACACCAATTGCTTCCTTTGACAAGTCTGGAACAACAAATAACAATTTTGCCAAATCTAACTGAGAAAATCCTCGATTCTCCAAATAATTGGCGGGATTTTTCTCAAAATCCTCTTTAAATTTGATGTAACCTGAAAATTCTTCTCTTTCTTGATCAAAATCAAGTGGATCATCAAATTGTATTTGAGATATCTGACGAAGATCATTCAATTGTCCGATTAATGTGGATATTATTCCTAATGCTTTATTGTTCATTTCAGGAAGAATTGAGTTTAAACCAGCAATCTGAGATAATAAACTAAAAAACTTTTCGAAAAGTGGAGGAAACAGATACCTATTAGCGAAATTGGCAAATAAAAACTTTATAAAACTAGGTTGAGATGCAAATTCAACAATAATCTCAAATGCTTCAACTCTATATGGTTTTGATACATCATCTTTAACATAAGAAAGAATGGCCTCATACCCCATGAAAAAAGGAAAAATATTAACTACCATTTCCATATGTAACAAATTAAAAAAGAGCCTAAGACATAATAAAAAGACATCCTTTGAATCAATTCCCTGCAATTGCTGAAATAACAAATAGCATGAATATGATACAAGAACATTTTTCATACTATCTGTAGCCATAGTGGCGATCTGATGAAGACACGAAAAAGCTACACGACGAGAAATCATTGATGAATGAGATGAAAATAGCGATGCAAAATGTACAAGCTGGGATAGTATTGCAGATTTCAAATATTCATAATTTTCTTTGCAATTCAAGAACAATTCTAATGAAAGATTCATTGTTAGCTGAAAATGTACATGAACATATGGAGAATTATTTGGAATTTGTTGAGAAATACTCAGTAAAAACGAAAAAACATTATAAACACTCATTATAGAAGGGATTGTAATTGAACTCTCTTCTAATAGAAATGATAAACAAGATAGCATATGTAAAAATAACTTACTGCTATAATATTCAGTGTTTTGATTGGAAAACTGATTAATAATCGACATTAAAACCAAATCGCAGGTTTCTCGGTTTACTGCAATCCCATTTTTCATCAGTTTTTCTAATGAAACATAAACAATACATAAATTTGCCTCGCCCATTTTGATTATTTTTGTAATATGTATTATCTGCTCAATAATAGCCACAGATGACACTCGAGAAAAATTTTTAGACCAAATCTCAGGCTGAATCATATCTATCTGCTCAATAATCTCCTTAATATTTTCATCTTCCCCAAAAGATCTGAGCAAACATAATAATTTATGACACTCTTCTGCAAAAATCTCTTTTTTGTTGATGCTCATTTGTTTTACCCTTAAGGGGATATTTATGACAAAAGAGGAAAAAAAGTGTTTTCAAATTTTTAAACTACCCTATTTATTAAATGAGGCTCATTTAGGATAGCAAGTATTTGATTGATCAATGTTTTTAATTGTAAATAACTTTGGTCTCGTAAAAAATTTACAAATATTAGAGGAATTCGGGAATAATTAGTTATTTCCGAATAACTGACATATTCCCGAATAAGTAATGAATTTCCGGATAACTCGAATTTCCGGACGGTTTGTATTCGGAATAAAATGAATTTCCGGATGATCC